>ERZ842401.62-NODE-62-length-130627-cov-8.915617_pt1 | contig 130627 bp, 90 predicted proteins | sample MGYA00521270_ERZ842401 | MGnify/ENA primary metagenome ERZ842401 (study PRJEB31892, sample SAMEA3878208) | bioreactor metagenome | biome: Moose rumen | place: Sweden | collected 2011-10 | study: EMG produced TPA metagenomics assembly of the PRJEB12797 data set... | reverse complement strand
CACCTGCTTTAAAGCACACTTTTGCCTTTCCAGTCCCCATTTCGTGCTTTAGCCATGCGTGACACCGGAACAGGCAAATAGACAGTTTGGATCAACACAGATAATCAGTTGTAAATATCAGTTCAGTAAATGATAAAATAACCTGCTTCATATTGGAGGCTCAGCTATGTGGCCATTTGCGGCCATGATAAAGCGTTGAGAACGGTTGAAGAACCGTCACTGTAGGGCCCTCCGAAAAAGCGATAAAATATTTTTACACTTTACTAAACAGCAAAGCCAGCCCTAAGGCTGGCCTGTTTAGTAGACTACCCTTTCAAATTATCGAACTTTTTACGCGCCCTGAAAGCCCTCCAGGACCGTTTCCAAAGATAAAACGAATCTACTTATATGACGAACCGTTTGCAAAGATTTGTCTGAAATACTTTTTATTCCGACATTTGCATTACCAGAATGTGACAAATTATGAACAAAGAAATACGAGGATGCATCCTTAACGGAGTCATTGAAGATATTCTGCCCGATACATCCGAAAAAGAACTGGCCGGGATTATATTACGAAGGGAAAGGTTATGATGACGGGATTCAGAGCATATAGTAGTCGTTTGGAAGTCATAAGTGTTTGAGTATGAGTTATCATTCATTGTGGGCCGACAGCCCTGTCGGGCATATTCAGGACCTTGTGCCTGAAATACTGGAGATGGCATCGAGTCTTTCCAAAAGGGGGCAGGATGCTTTCAGAGCGTTATATGCACAGTGCGCCGGGGATGTGGCCACATTGGCCTATACCCTAATGGATCCGCATTTCTCTTGGGATAACAGCCATGACCGGCTGGGCGGGAAAACGCTCGCCGAACTGGCAGTTTTTTCTTCCGGAATCCTTGCTTTGTTAGAAGGTCACAAAGACACTCCGGGCATGGAAGAGTGGGATACTTATCAGAAGAAAGCCCGCATCGGCAAATATGGAATCACCGGCAAGGTGGGAGAGTACCTTCTACAGTTGGAACAATCTCTGGGCTATTTCCCCGTGACGGCATTCGTCCAAGCATGGCTCTCATCCCGGGAAGAAAGGGAACGGTACATCTACAGCCAGGCATTTGATTTTTGGCAAGAGGGCCGGGACAAGACGCTGACCGAAATGGCCGGACATCTTGGCATCACCGGAGAACGGGCCCGGCAAATCAGGGTACGTCTTTTCAAGGAATTGACCGTTTTCCTGCAGGGCCTTATGATAGGCGGTGACTGCCCTTACGACTGCTTGGATATTAATTTGGCAGATAAAGTCAATAAGGCAGAAGGAACAGCATTCAACGCGAACTTTATCAGGTTCATTATAGGCAACGCGTATAAAACACTTATGGTTGTGGGCAATACCGAGGAAAGCCTTGTGGTGAAGTTTAAGGGCGGCACGGACGATGCCTTTGTGGCTACCATCCCAAAGGCTATGGCCGATTTTTTTGACTATAATGCCTACCTCTCCGTCATCGAAACCTTGAATGCCCGGAAGCGTCTGGATCCACAAAGGGAACCTCTCCCTGAAGGTTCCACGGAAGTGAAAGACCTTTGTTCCGTCCTGGCCTTCCTTCGCTATGGTTGGGAAAGAGAGAATGACTTCCTGATTCTTCCTCCAAATGCCGACAAGAACCGCTCAGACATTATGGAAGACATAATCCGTGATGCTGGCCGACCGCTTTCCATAGAAGAAATCATGCAGGAATACGCCCGGCGCTACCCGGACCGGAAGACCGACCGCCTGAAAATCCGGGGCAACATTCAGGTGAATCCAAGAATAGTCCCACATGGCCGGACAGGGGTATATTCCCTTGCCGAATGGACAGATGGAAGTGCCCGTGGCGGGACCATCCGTTCCTTCGTACGGGAATGCCTGGACGGTAGTGAGAGCCATATTGTGCCGTCAAAGGAAGTGTACGAATATGTACGTCGGTTCCGTCCTGCATCCTCAGATGAAAACATCCTTTGCAATCTCATGCTGGAATCTGAGAAATCCTTCCGCATTCTCTGGAAGGACGGAATTTCGTATCTGTCCTATTCGGCCGAAGATATCCCGGAAGGCTATCAGCAGCATGTGCGGTCACAGTCAGAAAGGAGAAGCTTCTCTGAAAGCATCGGCCTGATTGACAACTTTATTTCGCGTCATGGGTATATGCCAAAAGTGTGCGACAATCCGGAGGAAACCCGCCTGGCCCGCTTCCTGTCCAATATCCGGAGCCAGAGGCGTAAAGGACAGCTGACAGAGGAGGAGTTGTCTGAACTTATTCGGCTTGAATCAAAGCTGGATGGAGGAATAATACAGCTGGAGTTATTTTAACCAATCTTTTTCTATCCGGCAGCTGTGCTGCTTGGTTTCACGGTCGTAACTGATGCCGACGAGCAGCAGGTCGCCGGCATATTCAGCCACTTTGGCGGGGTACTCTTTCCGCTTAATCTGGTCAATGGCGGCATCGGCCTCCTTGTTTACCTTTAATTCGATGACAATGGCAGGGGAATCCACATTTTTCCGAGGAATGAGGACGATATCCGCAAAGCCCTTGCCGGAAGCCAATTCCCGGTGTATGACATAGTTGTTGCGGGCATAGTAGTAGGCAAGGCTCAGAACACAGGACAAAGAGTTCTCGTCGTTGTAGCTCAGAATGCTGGTATTGTCGTCATGGGCCAGTTCTACGCCACGGGCAACCGCCTCTTCGTCACCTGCCAATGTTGCCTTAAGGAGTTTTTCTGATTTGGAAAGCGCATCCACCACTGGTTTCCAGTTGTTGGCCTCAACGGCGTTTACCATTTCGCCGGCCACCTCCTTGTTGGGGATGTAGCATTCGTCCTCGCGCCAATCGTAGGACAAATACCCCAGATGGATGAGAACCGTGAGGACGTCATCCTTGCTGTGGATGTCCCGCATATCATTTCCGAACTTGGTGGGATTCACCTTGCAGCGTTCCCCGGCTACCATGGAAATGATGTCGTCCTTCAGTCCTTCGTAGTTCATCCGAATGTAGGCCGATACGGCATCAAAGGCGCCGGTAGCGGCCCAGTAGCTGCGACAGCGGCGGCTGTAAAGGGCCATCATCACGGAGTTGGGATTGAACATGGACGGCTCGTCGCCAATCTGATAACCGTCGTACCATTTCTCCAGTTCATCGAAGTCCAGGCCGTGTCTCTGAGCCAAGTCGAAGACCTCCTCCTTGGTAAACCCGAAATAGCGGGCCATGTCTCCCGGTTCCACCATGGAATACTCTACAAAGTTATTCAGGGCCGACTGGGTATTGTACTTCTTGATGGGAAGGATGCCGGTCATGTATACGCCCGCAAAGACATCGCTGGCATTGACACTCTTGAACATGCTGCGGAGCCATCCCACATACTGGTCCATAACCGGAGTCTCCGGCGCATACTCCCGGCAGATGGCGTCCCATTCGTCAATAATGAAAAAAAAGAATTCTCCGGTGGCATCATGCACTTTCAACAAAGTATCCATAAAACCGTCTTCCTGTGAAACGGCTACATCCGGATAGGCGGCCACGACATCGGCCTTCAACTTTTCCTTGATTTGGGCTACGATATTCTCATCCTGCAGTCCGTCAAGGAATCTTGAAAGGTCCAGAAAGATGACGGAATACTTGTTCAGATGTTTTTCAAAGTCCGGATGGGAGGCAATCTCCAGGTCCTCAAATAGCGCCCGGGAATTGCATGACTTGTCATAATAGGCGCAGAGCATCTCGGCTGCCATGGACTTGCCGAAACGGCGGCTTCGCGTGACACAACTGAACCGGCGCTTCGTGAAAAGCGTTGGGTTGACAATCCCGATGAGCCCGGACTTGTCCACATATTCGCCGTTTCTGGCCGACTGGAACCCGGCGTTTCCAATATTGATAAATGCTCCCATAGTGCAATCTATATGATACAACGTTGCAAGTTACGAATATTTTTTGGGAAAGCCCCTGAAACAAGAAAAAAAAGAGGACTTCCTTCTGGAAATCCTCTGTTGTAGCGGAGAGAGGACTCGAACCTCTGACCTCCGGGTTATGAGCCCGACGAGCTACCGACTGCTCTACTCCGCGGTTTGGGAATGCAAAGGTATGGATTTTTTTTGAAAAAAACAAATTTTTGTAAGATTCTCGGCTCAACCGGCGCCGTCATTCCCGGTTGAGCCGAGAATAATGGCTATGTCAAGCTGTGAATGACGGCGAGGTCTGGCCGGGAATCTCTGCAAACCCAAACCGGGATGATTCTACCAGCGGGGATGGGTGATTTCCGGGTCGGTAAGGACCTGGGCGTTCATCCATTCGAAGATGTTCGCGTGGCCCTGGGGCGCGACGCTGCCGCCGCCGTCGTTGCTGGGTTTCACGTCGCCTTCGCTCTGCTCCTGTGACTTGGTCACCACGTCATTGAAGAGGTAGCACCAGGAGAAATGCCCGTAGAGTTTCTGACCGGGATTGTCGATACCCTGGACGTTCTCGAACATCGACATCCAGACATTCTTGGCACCGGCCTTCATCAGTCGCTGGAAGGTGGGGATGCAATGGGTCTTGGGGTCTACCGTCGTGTCATCGTAAGACTGGACGATCCAGATGTTTTCCTCGGCCAGTGCGGCGATCTCCGTGTCGGAGATGTACTGGTCCATGTATGCTTCGCAGGTGGGATAGGCCGCTGCGAAGTATCTGGGGTTGCGGATGAGCATGTGCATGGTCATGTAGCCGCCGTTGGAGCATCCGCCCAGATAGATACGGTTGCGGTCTACATCGGGATTCAGTTCCAGATAATGGTCGATGCAGGATTTGAGTACATCGGCATAGAGGGAAGGATAATCGCCGTGGCCGAAGCCCTTGGAAGTTCCCATCCACATGGTGGGGCACTGGACGGAAAGGACATAGGCTCCGCCGGCGCCGCCCTCCGTGGTGAAATGCGACTGGATCTGCGGGCGGATGAGGGATACCACCTCGTTGCCGAGCAGGGTGATGGATACGTCGATGCCGCCTTCTCCGCCACCGTGCAGCCAGATCACCAGCGGATTGGCCTTGCCGTCGCCTTTAAGCGACCAGGGCTCGTAGGAGGCATAGGTAAGGGTGATTTCACCGGCTTTTCCGGTGGCCATGCCCGTAAACGTTCCCTTGTTGAAGTAGTCGGCTTCCGATACGAAATCCCGGAGGCCTTTGTCCGTTTCACATTCGATGGCGGTAAACTTCTGCTTGCCTGCTTTCAGGACCTTTCCCTTCTTCAAGCTCACCTTGATGCTGTACTCTTCTCTCCAGACATTGTTGCCTTTGGTGAGGCCGATTCCGCGTCCGGAAGCCTTTTCCAGGCCCAGGGCAAGGTATTCACCCTCCGGGTTGAACGCGCCCCTGGAGTCGGACGGATACACAGAGATGACATTGCGCTCCGTCCCGTTGGTGTTGACGGTAAAAACGGACGGATCCGGATTGTCAAGCTTGATTTCCGGCTTGACCACGACAAGGTTGACGGCCGTGGAGGCCTCATAGGTGGTGACGCCTGCAACCTGAGGTTCCATTTTCAGGGTCTGGGCATGGGCCGATGCCGCCAAGGCGGCCAGGGCCAGGACAGCGAGGAAAGGTTTAAGACTGTTCATAATGACAGAAAACTAATTTAAAAAAGCGAGAATGTCATCCAGGGCGGAGGCTGCAAAAGCCTGCTGGTCTCCGGTGGAAAGGTTCTTGATGTTCACCGTGCCTGCCTCCATTTCGGACGATCCGTTGATGGAGATGAAGGGAATGGCCTTCCGGTCGGCATAGTCGAACTGTTTCTTCAGTTTGGAAGGCTCCGGATACACTTCCACCGAAACGCCGGCTTCGCGCAGCGCGCGGGCGACGGGAAGTACGTAGCGGAGTTCATCGGCCCCCATTACGGCAAAAAGGAGGCGGGTCGATGATTCCAGCGAGGCGGGGAAGAGTTCCAGGCCGGTAAGTACGTCATAGATGCGGTCGGCCCCGAAGGAAATGCCCACGCCGGAGAGATCCGGCAGGCCGAAGATGCCGGTGAGGTTGTCGTACCGGCCGCCGCCGCAGATGCTCCCGATTTCCCAGTCCAGCGCCTTTACCTCGAAGATGGCGCCGGTATAATAGTTGAGACCGCGGGCCAGCGAAAGGTCCATCTCCACGGGAGAGGAAACCCCCGCTGCGGCGATGAGGCCGAAGAGTTCTTCCAGTTCTGAAAGACCCAGGAGGCCGGTTTCGGAAGTGACCCTGGAAGCGCTGCCGCCCTGGAAGAGACGGCGCATGGCCGCCATCTTGTCTTCGAACGAACCGGTCAGGGAAAGGATTTCCCGGATGACGGCGATGCCTTCGGCGGCGATGCCCTTTTCTGCCATTTCTTCCTCCACCTTCTCCAGGCCGATTTTGTCCAGCTTGTCGATGGCGACCGTGATGTCCACCACCTTGTCGGGGCAGCCGGCAATCTCCGCGAAGCCGGTGAGCACCTTCCGGTTGTTGATCTTGATGCCGATGCGGACACCCAGTTTCCGGAAAACGGTATCCACCATCTGCACCAGCTCCAGTTCGTTCACCTGCGAGCGGGAACCGATGACGTCCACGTCGCACTGGTAGAATTCGCGGTAGCGGCCCTTCTGGGGACGGTCGGCACGCCAGACCGGCTGAATCTGGAAGCGCTTGAACGGGAAGGAAATCTCGTTCTGGTGCTGCACCACATAGCGGGCGAAAGGAACGGTCAGGTCGTACCTGAGTCCCTTTTCGCAGACCTTGAGGGAAAGGGCCTTGGAGTTGAACTGGTCTCCCTCCAGCCGGTACTGCCCGAAGTCGACGCCGGAAAAAGCATCGCCGGAATTCAGGATGCGGAAAAGGAGTTTGTCGCCCTCTTCCCCATATTTGCCGAGGAGGGTGGACAGGTTTTCCATGGCGGGCGTCTCTATCTGCTGATAGCCGTATGTGCGGAAAACGCTCCGGATGGTGTCAAAAATATAGTTGCGACGGGCCATTTCTTTCTGGCCGAAGTCTCTGGTGCCCTTGGGAATGCCGGGCTTCTGTATTGCCATAAATCAAATTTTTTTAAAGTTACGAAAAAAAACGCTAACGCACCGAAGCTTTGAGCTGGAGAATACGCCTTACGCTTTCATCGATGCGGGCCTCCGGGATCTCGTCGCTCCTGACAGCCTGATAGACTGCTTCGAAAACTTTGGGGTACTCCCTGGTGCCCAGGAGGATATCTGCCCCAGCCTTGATGGCCAGGATGGCGGCTTCCTCGGACGAGTATTCCCGGGTGATGGCGCCCATCTCCATGCCGTCCGTGATAATCACGCCCCGGAACCCCAGCTCTTTCCGCAGTTTGTCCTGCAGAATGACGAGGGATAGGGTGGAGGGGATTTCTGAGCCAGTCACTTTCGGGGCGGAAATGTGGGCGGTCATTACCATCGGCACTCCGGCGGCAATACCGGCCTTGAAGGTAATCATCTCGCAGTTAAGCATTTCCTCCCAGCTTTTATGGCTCACGGCATAGCCCAGGTGGGTATCGGCATAGGTGTCTCCATGGCCGGGGAAGTGCTTGAGGCAGCTCACCACGCCGGCGTCGGACATTCCTTTCACATACTCCGCCACCATGGGAGCGGCGACGGCAGGGTCGTCCGAGAAGGCCCTGGTGCCGATGATGATGTTCTCCGGGTTGGTGTTCACGTCGGCCACCGGGGCGAAATCCACCTCAAATCCATACTGCTTTAGGTACGAGCCGATGGCGTAGGCGGCGTTGTAGGCGGCCTTGGGATTGCCGGTGGCGCCGATGGAAGCCGTGCTCTCGAACTTGGGCACCTTGAAATTGGGGTTGTTGGCTACGCGGGCCACCCGTCCGCCTTCCTCGTCGATGCAGATCAAGGGATCTCCCTGCAGGCGGCGGAGCTCCCCGATGAAGCGGGTCACCTGCTCCGGGGTGTCGATATTATGGGCGTACAGCAGGATGCCCCCGACAGGGTACTGTTTGCCCGTGGCAGCCATCCGCCCGTTGACGCTGCGGACGGCGTAGGGGACCAGGTCTTCCCCCGTGACCCAGCTGATTTCCGGGTCCAGGGCTTCCGGCCGAACGATAAACAGCTGGCCGATTTTCTCTCGCAGTGTCATCTTCCTGAGTTGTTTTTCTACCGGATCTCCCGCAGCGCAGCCGTGGGCGAGCGCAAGGGAACCGGCAAGCAGCATGAAAAGGCGTTTCATCTTCACAATAATCAATCGGGAGCAAAGTTACCACTCTGCCCCCGAAATTGCAAATTTAAGCCTTCTCTTATCCGCAGTAGAAATACTGTTCCACCAGTTTCCGCATCAGCTCCGGGTCTTTCCGGGCGGCATCGTGCAGGTTGGCATCGTCGTGGGCGCGGAGGGCCTTGATAATACCGTCTATCATCCGCGGGCGGAAAACATCGGCGGCCTCGTAGCAGGCGCGCACCTTTTCCAGGGCGCTGGCCGACTCGGCGCAGCAGGTGGGCAGATTCTCCAGTGTAGCCAGTTTGGCCGCGTTCTCGCTACGGTGGATGTCCATGTCAACGTACTTGTCGGCGGCGATGGCAAGGGCTTTCTCCGGATTCATTTCCAGGCCGATGCGGGCGGCGACGCACAGGCCGGCCATCAACTGGTAGATATCGGCCGAGCAGTCCGGGCAGCGCATCTCGAAGGTCTGTTTGGCGGTGGTGTCGTGGTCGGCGGCCTTCTCCAGCGGATTGGCCTTTGAGCACATGTCCGTTCCGGAGCTCCAGCCAAGGGGGACGCGGACCAGGGCGCTGCGGTTGCAATCGCCCCAGCATACGTTGGTGGGGGCCTCCTGATGCGGCACCAGACGGAAATAGGAGGTGGGGTTCTTGTTGCCGAAGGCGGTGATGGACGGGGCCATCTGCATCAGACCGGCGATGGCGCGGCGGGCTTCCTCGGAGAGTTTTCCGTCGGCCCCGAGGGTGGCGTTGCGGCCGTCCCGCATCAGGCGCATGTGGATGTGCATGCCGCTGCCGGCCTTTCCGGTGGTGATCTTCGGCGCAAAGGAAACATCCAGCCCATAGCGGTAGGCCAGGTTCCGGATCACCCATTTGGCCAGCAGCAGCTGGTCCGCTGCGGTTTCTACCGGGCAGGGGAGGAATTCGATTTCGTTCTGCTCATAGATTTTTCCGTCCAGCGTGAAATTGCCTACCTCCGAGTGGCCGTACTTGATCTGGCCGCCCGTGCGGGCCACGTGCATCATGCATTCGCGGCGGAAGTCGTTCAGTTTGGCAAAGGGCTCGGATTCGTGGTAGCCTTTCTGGTCCGTGGCGGGGAAAAGCGGGTCTTCCTCGCATATCACATAGTATTCCAGCTCTCCCATGGCCTCGAACTGCATGCCGGTGGAAGCCTCGAAGGCTTTTTCCGCGCGACGCAGGGTCTCGTGCGGGGCGCAGTCGAACGGTTCTCCGCTCTTGTCGAAGAAGCTGCACAGCAGGCACAGCGTGGGAATCTCGTTGAAGGGATCTACAAAGGCGGTCCGGTAGCGGGGAATCACATACAGGTCGCTGTTGCCGGCCTCGATGAAAGAGGGAAACAGGCTGGACCCGTCCACCCGCTCTCCTTCCGTGAGGATGGTCTCTGCGTAGGCAAGGCTGTTTACGGTGAAATTCAGGGTTTTCACCCGGCCGTCTTCGGCCGGATACATGAAGTCGATCATCCGGATTCCATTGTCGCAGATGAAGCGGAGCAGGTCTTCCCGGGTGAATTCTTCCGGGTGTTTCTGCAGGAAAGCGACAACCTGGTTGGGGTTGAGGGCAATGTTTTTGTCCATAACAATTATGCGGTTATTAAAACAATACACTCCCTTGGGGCCGATGCCCGCGGGGAGTGTCTTGGAGCGGAATGCGAGGTTCGAACTCGTGACCTGCGGCTTGGGAAGCCGCCGCTCTACCAACTGAGCTAATTCCGCGTCGGGACTACAAATATACGCATTTTTTTTCATCCGCCAAGTATTTTGCGGGATTTTGGGCCGCTTGAACAAATCGTCGGCAAGATTGGACGGACGGTCCAGCGGGCGGGAAAAAAACGGAGGATATTTGCAGCGTTAAAAACCGCATATGCATGAAACGATTGACAACCATCCTGCTGAGTGCCGCCGTGTCCGTAACGGCGTTGGCGCAGCCGCAACTCTCGGAGAAAAACATTGACAAAGTTCTGAAAGCGATGACCCTGGAGGAGAAAGCCCAGCTCCTGGTAGGCTCCATCGAGGGGATGAATTATACGGGTGTCCCTTTGCCGCCCACGGGTGATGAGGCCGGTTATCAGCGTGTTCCCGGAGCCGCCGGGCAGACCAATACCATTCCCCGCCTGGGTATACCGCCCACCGTGGTGGCCGACGGCCCTGCGGGTCTGAGGATCACGCCCCACCGCTCTGGGGATGAGAGGGATTATTATTGCACGGGATTCCCTGTGGAAATACTCCTTGCATCCAGCTGGGATACGGATGTTTTGTTTGAAGTCGGACGCGCCATGGGCGAAGAGATTCGGGAATACGGGGTGGATGTCATTCTAGGCCCCGCCACCAATATCATGCGCAACCCCCTGTGCGGCCGCAATTTCGAATACTATAGTGAAGATCCCATTTTGGCCGGAAAGATGACGGCAGCCATGGTCAATGGCGTACAGTCTCAGGGTGTCGGCACTTCCGTAAAACATTTTGCCGCCAACAACCAGGAGACCAACCGGAGCGAAAACGATTCCCGGGTGAGCCGGCGCGCTCTTCGGGAAATCTATCTGAAGCCTTTTGAAATTGCTGTCAAGGAGGCGCAGCCGTGGACCATCATGTCCTCTTATAACAAAGTGAATGGGGAGTATTCCCAGTCCAACAAGGACCTCCTCACGCACATCCTGCGCGAAGACTGGGGGTTCAAAGGCATCGTCATGACGGACTGGACGGCTCCGCGCGAAAGCGAAAAACAGGTTGCTGCCGGGAATGACCTTCTGATGCCCGGCCGTAAGGCCCAGATCGAGCAGATCGTATCCGCCGTGAATGAGGGCCGTCTGTCCATCAAGGAGGTGGATGCCTGCGTCCGCAGGATGCTCGAGTACGTCGTCAAGACACCTCGTTTTCATAACTACCAGTATACAGAGCAACCGGACCTGAAGGCACATGCCGCTGTCTCCCGCAAAGCGGCCGAAGAGGGTGTCGTCCTTCTGAAAAATGAAGGCGTGCTTCCGCTCAAGGCTGGAAATGTGGCCCTTTTCGGCATCCAGTCCTATGAGTTCCTGCATGACGGAATCGGCAGCGGACATGTGAACACGCCTTATGTGGTCAACATGGTCGATGCGCTGAAAGCACAGGGCTTTACGTGCAATGAACCTCTGGCAGAAGCGTATCGGTTGCATATTCTGGCCGACAAAGCCAAGTGGCAGTTCCATCCTTACGGCAAGTTGCCCCTGATGGAGGCTATCGGCGTAGGCGCGCCGGTCTATGAGGTGGGATTTCCTGACTATGTGTACACGACAACGGCCAAGGAAAGCGATATGGCACTCGTCACCATCGGACGCAAACCCGGTGAGGGATTCGATCGGGATATCAAGGACGATTTTAACCTTTCGGATGTTGAACGGCACCTTCTCAAAGGGGTTTGCGATGCTTTCCACGCTGCCGGGAAGAAAGTGATCGTAGTGCTGAATGTAGGCGGAGTAGTGGAAACTGCCTCCTGGAAGGAATGGCCGGATGCCATCCTTCTGCCCTGGATGCCCGGCCAGGAAGGCGGTAACGTGGTGGCCGATGTCCTCACCGGCAAAGTGAACCCTTCAGGCCACCTTCCCATTACGTTCCCTGTCCGTTACGAGGACGTTCCCGGGGCCGATGATTATCCGACCACCTTCGGGACCGGCGATCGATACGATATCGTCGGCGCCCTGCTGCATCCTGCGAAATCGCCCGACGGAAATACGAAGAACTATGATTATACGGAGTATAGCGAAGGAATCTATGTGGGTTACAGACACTACCAGACCAAGGGCGTAGAAGTTTCCTATCCTTTCGGTTTTGGTCTCAGCTATACGTCATTTGCTTATGCTGAACCTTCCGTAAAGCGCCACGGAAATACTTATACTGCGAGTATCAAGGTAACGAATACCGGCTCCGTGGCAGGCCGTGAGGTGATCCAGCTCTATGTCACGGCAGCTGCCGGCACACTGGACAAACCGGAGCGGGAGCTCAAGGCCTTTGCCAAGACCGCTGAACTGGACCCCGGCGAATCCCAGACCGTGAAAATGACATTCTCTATCTATGACTTGGCGTCCTTTGACGAAAGCGCGTCGGCCTTCGTGACGGACAAGGGCACTTACACCGCCAGGTTCTGTACGGATGTCCGTTCCGAGCGGGCTTCCATGCAATTTAAGGTTCCCGCCCGAAAGGTGTTTCCTGTCAATCAAGCTTTATAACTCATGAAAAAAGTATTTGTCATCCTTTCTGTCATCCTTTCTCTGCCGGCGTTGGCAGAAGAGCGTAACTTCAATGGCGGATGGACTTTCTGGTCGGAAATAGATCAGAAGCATGTCGTTGTTGACCTTCCTCACGATGCCATGCTGCACGAACAGAGAGACCCGGATCTTCCGGACGGAGAGGCGTCTGCATACTTTCCCGGCGGCTTTTACCATTATGAGAAACACCTGGATGTCCCGGCAAGTTGGCTCAAAAAGCATGTCACCCTGCATTTCGGAGGGGTTTACCGTTGCTCCAAAGTCTATGTCAACGGCAAGGAAGCCGGAGGGTGCGGGAATGGTTTCATCCCGTTTCAGGTATGTCTGGATGGGCTTCTCCAGCGGGGCGATAACACGCTTCGTGTGGATGTTGACAATACGGCCATGCCCAATTGCCGTTGGTATAGCGGAGCAGGCATCTATCGCGATGTGACTTTGTCGGTACAGGAAAGTGAGTACATTGAAGATGTAAAGATTTCCACGGTCGACATCCATCCGGCCAAAGTGCTTGTCCGCACGCGTCATAGCGGAGGAAAAGTGCTGGTGAAAATCCGCCACGGCGGACGAACCGTCGTTTCTGCACAAGGAGATTCTCTGGAACTGACCATTCCGAAGGCCGATTTGTGGACGGCCGAAACGCCGTCTCTCTATACGGCCGTGATTACCTTGAAAAAGGGCAGGAAAACGCTGGAAAGCCGCGAAGTGGAATTTGGTATCCGCCAGATTACCTATGGACCGGACGGGTTGAGAATCAACGGAGAGCCGCTGCTGCTCAGAGGAGGAGCCATCCACAGTGACAATGGCGTCCTGGGAGCCTGCGACTATGAGGATGCGGCGCTGCGGCGCATCTCCATCCTCAAGTCTTATGGATTCAATGCCATCCGCTCCGCCCACAATACGGCTTCTGAAAATATCCTCAAAGCGTGCGACCGTCTGGGCATGTACGTCATGGATGAATTGTTTGACGGTTGGTTCCTGGCCAAAAATGAACACGATTACGCTAAATTCTTTATGGACAACTATCGTAAAGATGCGGCTGCCGTCGTGGATAAGGACTTCAATCATCCCTCCGTCCTGATGTATTCCATCGGCAATGAAATCAGCGAGCCGGTCTTGCCGGGTGGGATGCAGGTGGCCCGGACCCTGATTGACGACCTGCATCGTCTGGATCCCGGACGTATTGTGACGGGAGGCATCAACATCATGATTCTCAGCGGAACGGCCAAAGGGAACGGGCTGTATTACAAAGACGAATCGGCCCCGAAGAATGAAACGGCGGAAAAGTATCAGGCGGTGAACCTGAAGGCCATGTCCAGCCAGGAGTTCAACGAATTGATGCTGAAACTGAACAAATTGGTTTACAACCAGGTATTGACGGATTTCGCTGATTCCGTGAGTACACCCATCCTGGATGCGCTGGACATCGCCGGTTACAATTATGGCAATCTGCGGTATTCCATCGAAGGAGAGAAACATCCCGGACGTGTGATCGTTGGAAGCGAGACCTTCCCGCAGGATGTCGTGAAAAACTGGCGGGATTCCCAGCGTCTGCCTTATTTGGTGGGTGATTTCCTGTGGTCTGCTTGGGACTATATCGGTGAGGCCGGCATAGGGGCCTGGGCCTATGGCGGAGGGGAGATCGCCCTATCCAAGCCTTATCCCTGGCTGCTGGCCGATATCGGTGTCCTGGACATCCTGGGAAATCCTACGGGGGAGGCGCTTCTCGTGAAGGCGCTTTGGAATGAGGGGCCGATGGATCCGCTCATCGCCGTCCGTCCCGTCCGGGAGGATATCCCGGCCAAATCCACCTGGCGGGGAACCAACAGCATCCCTTCGTGGGGCTGGAAAGGGCAGGACGGGATTATTGCAACGGTCGAGGTATATAGCAATGCGCCTTCAGTGGAACTGTTCCTAAATGGGAATTCGCTGGGCAAGCGGACCGTCGAGGATTATACGGCCGTTTGGGAAGTCCCCTATGAGCGCGGGACGTTGGAGGCTGTAGCAATCTACCCGGAAGGGGAACGTAGGTCCAGACTATCTTCCGCCGATGGCGTTCTGAAGCTCGATGCCAGTATCGAGCCTCATGGAAAACTCGTCTATATTCCCATTTCACTCATCGGAGAGAACGGTGCCCTGGAGTCCCATTCCGATATCCCGGTCAGCATTGAGGTTACCAGCGGGCGGCTTATGGGATTCGGAAGTGCCCGGCCTGCTTCGGAGGAAAGCTTCCTTTCTGACACGACAACCACTTATTATGGAAAAGCACAGGCGGTTGTCGAAAAGGGAAAAGGGCCTTTGACAATTAAAATCTCGGCTCCCGGGCTTGAAACGATTGTCCTGAAGTCGTTTTGAACGGAAAGTCGAATCAATAAAACAAATTGTCCAGCGCTTATGGATATCCCGCGGTACTTTTGCACCGTGATTGATGGCACAAAACTGTTTAAATAATATGCACTTGATGAAAAAAACTGTTTCACTGCTTCTGGCCGCATTCCTGGGCGTGTTCACCCTGGCGGCGCAGGAGAGAATCACCGTGTCCGGCCGTGTGACGGATGCGCAGACGGGAGAGCCCCTCTTTGCGGTGGGGATCCTGCAACAAGGCACTTCCAACGGAGTCATCTCCGCCATGGAAGGAGAGTACACGATTACCGTTCCCAAAGGGGCGGTCCTGGAGTTTTCCAGCATCGGCTATAAGACGGCGCAGGCCGTGGCCGACCGCAGCGTCATCGATGTGGCGCTGGAGGTGGACAACACCCTGCTGGACGAAGTGGTCGTGGTGGGTTACGGCGTCCAAAAGAAGAGTTCCCTCACGGGAGCCGTATCGTCCGTGAAAAGCGTTGACCTGCAGGCGCGCGGTGTCACCAACATCAACGCAGCCCTGTCCGGAAAGACTTCCGGCGTGCAGTCCTACAGTTCGTCGGCCCGTCCGGGCGCTGCGCCTAACATCCAGGTGCGCGGTATCGGCTCCAACGGCTCGTCGGCCCCGCTGTACGTCATTGACGGCCGTATCGCCGCAGGCACCGGCTCCATCAATCCCAACGACATCGAGAGTATCGAAGTGCTCAAAGACGCCGCTTCCGCCGCCATCTACGGTGCATCTGCCGGTAACGGCGTGATCCTGATCACCACCAAGAAAGGCCAGGGTGACGGACATCTGAGCTATGATATGCAGATTACCTCCCAGAGCATCGCCTTCAAGCCACATGTGATGAACTCCGAGCAGTTCATCGACTATTGGACCGAGGTGGGATCCGTGAGTCTGGAAACGGTGATGAAAAACTGGGACGGCCGTACCAATACCGACTGGATGGATGCTACCTTTGAACCTTCCCTGATGCAGAAGCACAGCCTCACCTTCCAGGGCGGCAACGACAAAGGACAGTTCTACCTCTCCGGCTCCTATCTGGACAACAACGGCATGATCAAGGGAGATGCCGATATTTACAAGGCCTATACGGGCATGATCAATGCCTCCTACAAGATCAAGTCCTGGCTGGAAGTGGGCACCAACAATGTGATCGAGTACACCCAGACCAAGTCTGTGGGCGAAGGCGGACAGGGCCTGAATATCTTCCAGTCGGCCCTGGGCATGTATCCTACCACCAAGCCTTCGTACACCCTGGATGAACTGCCGGACGACATGCTGAAGGTACTTGCTCCCGGGTCCAATCTCGGTTCCCTGCTGGGAGACGGGAACGGCAACTATTGGGGTGCGACCGTTTATGGGATGACCAACCGTATCAGTCCGCTGATTTTCCGTGACAGGAGCCTGAATGACAGCCGCTCCATGTCCGTTTCAGGAACCACCTACGTCAACCTGACTCCCTGGCCGTGGCTGACGGTTACCTCCCGTCTTGCCTATACCCTTTCTGCCGGAGAAAACTACTCGGCAGACCGCCCGTATTTCAACAGCCTGCCCTCCGGCGACTATCGGACCAACATGGCGGTCACCTCCATCAACAGCAATATGACATACCTGCAGTGGGAGAACTTCGCCACGGCGATGAAACTCTTTGGCAAGCATCTGCTTACAGGTATGGTCGGAACCTCCTTCAGTGCCAGCCGTACTTACAGCACGACGGCAGGCGCTTCCGGAACGTTGGACAATCCCGGATGGGCTTACAACGATCCCAACTTCCTGTATCTGGCCTATGCCAATGACGGCGTGATCAAAAGCGTCGGTGGCGGTGAGCCCGGACTGGGACGTAAACTGGCTTATTTCGGCCGTTTCAATTACGCATACGCCGACAAATACCTCTTCCAGGCCTCCCTGCGTGCCGATGCCGCCGACTCTTCCATCCTTCCCAAGGACAACCGCTGGGGCTACTTCCCTGCAGTTTCCGCCGGCTGGGTAGTATCCAAGGAACCCTTCATGGAGTGGAGCAAGGGCTGGCTGGACCAGTTGAAACTCCGCGTGAGCTGGGGCCAGAACGGCTCCCTGGCTTCCCTGGGCGGTTATATGTATGCCCGCACCATCGGCCGTACCGGAAGGTACAGCTTCTCCGATGACCTGAACTATTCCTACGGCTATGCCCCGTCCGTGATGGGCAATGACAAGCTCAAATGGGAGACTTCCGAACAGCTGGACCTGGGTGTCGACCTTGCCCTCTTCGGCAATCGCCTTACCCTGAGCGCCGACTGGTATGACAAGAACACGAAGGATCTCCTGATCAGCGGTGTCAAACTGTCCAATACCACGGGCTTTTCGCCTTCTCCCATCAATGCCGGCGCCCTGTCTAACAGAGGCGTGGAACTGGAACTGGGCTGGCAGGACCATGCGGGTGATTTCAGTTACGGAATCCGTGGCAACCTGACCACCCTCCGCAATGAGGTGACGGCCGTCCACGAGAACCTGAGCGTGGTTCCCGGTGCCGGTCTTGTCAACGGAACCGTATTCACCCGTTTTGAGAAAGGCTATCCGGCCTGGTATTTCTATGGGTACAAATATACAGGTGTAGATCCGCTTACCGGGGACCCTGTCTTCGAGGATATCAATGGCGGCGGTATCAGCGATTCCGACAAGACCATGATCGGCAAGGGTATTCCGGACCTTACTTACGGCATTACCCTGAATGCCGCCTGGAAGGGTGTCGACCTGGTTGTCTTCGGCAGCGGTGTGCAGGGAGTGGATATCTACAATGTGTATGACCCGAACTCTGAATACCTGTACAACCGCCTTACCACCTTCACGGAGAACCGCTGGAGCGCAGCCAACCCGAACGGAACCAATCCCCGTGCCTATGCCGACATCTCCAGGCTTAACAACTCCTCCTATATGGTGTTCGACGGCTCCTTCTTCAAGATCAAGCAGGTCCAGCTGGGCTATACGTTCCCGAAATCCCTTCTCGAGAAGATCCATCTGGAGAACCTGAGGCTATATGCCTCCCTGGAGAATTTCTTCACCTTCACCAAGTATCCCGGATGGGATCCGGAAGTGACTGGTTTCGGCAATGCCATGGGTCTTGACTATGGCGCCTATCCCAACTCCCGGAAAGTGCTTTTCGGCCTCAATATCACCTTCTAAGACATAGGGAATCATGAAAAAAATCTTTGCAACCATAGCAGCGGCTTCCCTGATACTGGGAAGCGTGACCTCCTGCTCCAACTTGCTGGACATCCCGCAGCACGGAGTATTGAATACGGACAATTTCTATCAGACGGACGAAGACGCCCTCAGGGCAGTCACCGCCATTTATGCAGAATTTGAGGACATTTTCATCTTCAAGGAATTTGAACTGGGATACAATTGGATCAACAGTTATCTTTCGGATGAGTTCTGGCACGGCCAGAGCGACCGGGCCGTTGACCTGGAGATGCTGGAAAGCTTTACATTTGATGCCGACTATTCCACAATTGAGACGGTATTTACCTCCCTTTACAACGTAATCGGCAAGTGCAATGTGGTATTGGACAATGTCAAGGGAGACAGCGATATCCAGCAGCGGGCAAGGGCCGAGGCAAAAGTCTTCCGTGCCTGGATGTACTTTGAACTGACAACCCTCTGGGGCAATCCGCCGCTCGTGGACCACGTCCTGAATCCGGATGAAGCTTCGGTCCCCAATGCCGATCCGGCAGACCTCTGGAAACTGATGGAAACCGATCTCACGGAGGCCGTCAATTCCGGTAAACTGGTCTCCAAGGCCGATACCTATGACAAGACCAATTACCGTGTCACCAGGGAATACGCCCAGGCCCTTCTGGGTAAGGTCTATCTCTGGCAGGGTAAGAACAAGGAAGCCGCCGAGGCTCTCCAGCAGGTGATTGACAGCCGGAAATATGATCTCTTCCGTGGCCAGTACGGGGACATGTTCAACGGAGTGAACCAGAATAACGAGGAAGTCGTGTTCTCAACCCATTTCATGGAGGATTTGCAGAATCCGGTAATCCGTTTGTGGCCCTCTTCCACTGGACTCTCTGCTTATTCCCGTGACGGGCTGAATTTCACGGCAGGTGAGCCCAATGAGCTGAATCTCTTCGCCAATGCCTGGGGCGGTATCGCTCCTCGCGGGAGTGCCTATGAAGCATTTGTAGCAGAAGAGGGAGCCGATGGCTACCGCCTGAACGAGACTATCAAGGATTACGATTTCATGGCATCGCACGGTTATACCATCCGTTCCGGTTACAAGGAAGTTTCCGAAGGCTATTATTATTGGAAAGGTCGTTTTGTCGGGAATGACATCAATTATGAGGCCTCCTTCCCGACCGTGTTCCGGGATATCTGCTGGATGCGATATGCGGAGGTTCTCCTGCTTGCCGCAGAGGCTTATATCGGCGTGGACCAGAGCAAGGCCGACTGGTGCCTGAACGAGGTCCGTCACCGTGCCGGACTGGGAGACAAGACTTGTACGCTGGACGCGGTCAAGACCGAGAAACGCCTGGAACTCTACGGTGAGAATATCCGCTACAAGGATCTTCTCCGCTGGGGTGATGCGGCTACGGTCCTTGCCGATGCCGGCAAGCAGTTCCCGCAGTTCTCCACGGAGGGCCTGGAATGGATTTCTCCCTTTACCAGTTACGGTTTCAAGAAAGGAAAGCATGAAAGGCTTCCTTATCCTGCCACCGAAATCATGGCAAACAAGAACATTGTCCAAAATGAGGGCTGGGAATAATCTGACAATCAAATGCTTATGAAAAAGATATTGAATATGCTCGCTGTTGCCTTTCTGGCATTGTCCGGGGCATCGTGCGTGAAAAGTGCGCTGGATCCGCTGGAGAATAAGTATCCGGAGGTACAGCAAGTGAATCTGGGCGCCACGCTTGTAAATGGTGGCATCGAGGAGGTTGAAGGTTTCAACGTTTTCACGCTGAAAGCCGAAGGCCTTTCCCTTAGACTTGTTGGAAAAAACTGGTATCCGGAAACGGGAGACTATGTCTACGGTGAAGATCTCAAGAACAGGGCTGTCCTTTCTCCTTCGACCGTAAACGGAAAAGCCATTACCGAAGGCTCTGTGACCCTTACAAAGAACGGAAATGACTACGCCATCTCCGGCCTGGTATGGCTGGGTGAGGAAGCCGTGAAAGTGAAGGCTTCAGGAACGTTGGTGTATGAGTATCAGGAAATCCAGGCGAGTTACACTTATACGGCCACTCCTTACGAAGGCCGTGGTTACAACCTCACGCTGAACAATCTGGACGGCTCCTTTGCCGCCAACTTCCTCATCATCACCTCCAGCGCCATCGCCGGCACGTATGAGATGACCTCCGATTCGGAGAACCTGCGTGACGGTCAGGCCTTTATCGGCATCGACCTCAGCTTCCTCGGGTTGGGCGTCCTGGGCTGCTATTTCGATGTGGACGGGACCCGCTGGTTTGTCCGCGAAGGAACCGTTACCGTCTCCGGTGACGAGAGCATGTATTCCGTGGACATCGCCGGCCTGGTTGCCGTCAATGCCTTGGAGCAGACGTATCCGGAAAGCAGCATTTCCTTCTCCAACGCCAAGAAAGAGGAGCCCAGGCCGATGGTCATCGAAGGATACAGCTTCACGCACTCCGAGGCGGTGGCCGATGGTGTGAACGAGCATACGCTCACCCTGAAAGACGCTTCCGGCAAGCCTGCTGGCCGTATCCTGATCGACACGGCTCCGCTGGGCGGCGTCATCGGCACATTTGAAGGCGCTTCTCCGCTGGATGCCGATAAAATCGGCAAATATATCACCGGTTTCGACGGCTCTGCCTTCGGAATGGGCGTTCTGGGTTCCTACCTTGTCATCGACGGAAAGCAGTACCTGATCGGTGGCGGCACCCTTACCGTCAGCAGCCAGGGCGGAACGTTCTCCATCACCCTTACCGAGCCCGTTGTGAGCGGCCTCAACGCATCTTCCATCGAACTGACCGGCCTTACGCTGGAAGCCGAACCTGAGAAGCCCAAGGAAGACGTGGTCTTTGAAGTGAAGGGTGGCACCTATACTTATGCAATGGCCCCCAAGGCCGATGCGGAAGGCATCATCGAGCATACCTTCTCCTTCAAGGATGCCGAAGGGAATGCCGCAGGGCAGCTTCTCATCTGGTCGGCCGATGAAACCTATACCGGCGTATGCCCTTTCCTGGCAGCTGCCGGAACTCCCGCCCCCGGCCACTTTGTAGGCGGCATGGAACTGGACCTCTCCGCCTTCGGACTGGGCGTAAGCACGCTGGGCTCTTACTTCATCAAGGACGACAAGACCTATCTGCTGAATGCCGGAACCGCTATCATTGCCGAGGAAGACGGCAAACTGGGTGTGCTGATTTCGGGTGTCGAGGCTGCGACGGGCGCTTCCGCCGGCAGTGAGGCTTCCGATGTGACGGTCCTCTCCTTCTCCGAAATGGAGGCTTATGTCCCTCCCGTGGCCGGTGAGACGTTCTCTGTGGAAGGTGGTACCTACACCATCAGCTCCGAAGATAAGGAATCCGTGACTGAATACACTATCCAGTTCTCTGACAGTGAGGGGAATCTGGTCGCACAGACCGTCCTCCGTACCGCCAAGGGCGCTGCGCTTGAGAGCGGCACCTTCACGGTGGCAGGCGCCGACGAGCAGCCCGGAACCTATGTCTTCGGCCTGGATTTCTTTGGCATGATGAACATCGGCACCTTCTACATCAAGGACGGGAAGACCTATTATGTAACGGGCGGAACGCTGAACTTCGTGGATTTCTTCACCATCTACGGTCTCACCATTGAGAATGCGGTGTCGGCTGACAGCGAAGGTAATCCCGGAGCCACTTCCATCGCCATTTCGGGCATGCTGAAGGCAGAGTAATTATGTCCGGGAAAAGAATTGGTATCATGATAAGATGGGCCGTAATCATCGTTGCGGCCCTTCTTTTTCTGGCCGTCGTCGGCTTTAGGGGCTGGCGGAAGCATACGTTCCAGGATTTCCGGATTCCGGAGGCTGTCGAAGTGGATGACTCCACTTACGCCTTCCGGGATGTCACGGCCATGATGCATCTGCTGGTGGGAAAAGATACAGCATTGGTAATTGATACCGGTTTCGGCCTCGTGAACCTGAAAGAGGCCGTGAACCGGCTCACGGACAGGCCCGTAAAGGTAATCAATACGCATGGACACTTTGACCATACGCACGGCAACTGGCAGTTTGGGGGAGCGATGGTTTCCTACAAGGACTTGGAGACCATTTCCCGGCACGACGATGCCGCCTACCTGTACGACAACTTCCTGGGGAATCCGTTTATGAAACTGCTGCAGGGGAAAAAGACGGTGGACAGGGTCTGCTACCAGCCCAAGGCGGAGTACCGGCCCCTTCCGGAAAGCATGTCGCTGGATCTGGGTGGCGGGCGCATCATCCGCCTGTATGAGATTCCCGGTCACACGCCCGGTTCCATCGCGCTGCTGGATGCGAAAGACCATCGGCTCTATACCGGCGATATGTTCTGCAGCGGAGGCGTCCTGTTGCAGCTCCCGGAAAGCACGGATGTGGAAACTTACTTGCAAAGCGTCAGGTATACCAAACAGATCTGTCAGGACAACGGCGTGAAAGAGATCTTCCCCAGTCACCCAGAATGCCCGCTCCCTGTATCGGTGTTGGATGATTTTGAAAAGGCTGCCCTTCGCTACCTTCACAATGAACGATCCAAGAAAGAAATCGATAACAAAACCAGCATCGTTGGGCGCGCGCAGCTCAATGTAAGAGACTGATTCAGCGCTTCTTCGCCTGGGCGAGATACTCTGTGGGAGTCATCCCGAACTGGGCGCGGAAGTTGCGGGTAAAGACAGTAGGGGAGCTGAAACCGGTGAGGTCTGACACTTCGGAAATGTTGTAATTCCCGCTCCGGAGCATTTCTGCCGCCCGGTTCAGTTTGTACTTTTTGAAGAAAGCATTAGGGGTCTCACCGGTGAGGCCCTTGATTTTATAGTACAACTTAGTGCGGGACATGTACATCATCTCCGTGAACTTATTGATATTCAGTTCCTCGTTGGAAAGTTCCTCTTCCATGATGGCATAGAGGCGGTCCATCAGGGCTTTGTCCTGCTCGCTGAGGGCATCGGCCTGGGCCTCCTGGATTTCTTCCGTCGTGGTGGCGTTCGCGATGATTCCGCGGATGCGGGCGCGGTTCTCCAACTGGGACCGGATGAGCGCTTGCAGATACTCCGGGTCGAAGGGTTTGGTGACGTAGGCGTCGGCCCCGGTATTCAGGCCGGCAATCTGCTCATCGGTCGTGGTTTTGGCCGTGACCAGGATAACGGGAAGATGGCAGGTATCGGCATCGGCCTTGATACGGCGGCACAGTTCATAGCCGTCCATGCCGGGCATGGCTACGTCGCTGAGAATGAGGTCCGGCTTGTGCTCTTCCAACTGCTTGAGGGCATCTTCCGCATTGTAAGCGTACAGAATGTTGTAGCCGGGCGAGAGGAGCAGTTTCAGGTAATTGACGATGCCGGAATCATCGTCCACCAGGAGAATCGTGTTCTCATGCTCCTGGGTAGCCGCTTCGGCACTCTCTCCCACGGGGAAGAGCACCTGCTGCATCTGCTGGATTTCCACGTGCTCTTCGGGCTTGTAGATGTCCTTGGCGGGGAATTCGGCAATGAATTTCACGCCTTGCTGAAGGTTCTCTGCATGGATGGAACCATGATGCAGCTGCATCAGGCGGCGGGCAAAATAGAGGCCGATACCGGTTCCGTAATTGTGATGGTCTTCCACCTGGAAATACCGTTCGAAGATGCGTTCCAGTTGGTCTTCCGGGATACCGGGACCGTTGTCGGACACTTCAAAGGTAATCTTTTCCCCGTCCGTGTCCAGCTTCAGGCCGATGGTACCGCCTTCCGGCGTGTACTTCACCGCATTGGAGAGCAGGTTGGACAGCACTTTGTCCACCTTGTCGGGGTCGACGACGGCAGGGAGCGTATCCTCCAAGCCTTCTGTCTGGAGGGTAATGTGCTTTTCCGCCATGGTGATCCGGAACATTGCCAGGGTCTGTTCCGCCAGCGCCACCAGGTCCTGCCGGGAGACCTTCAGCCGCAGGGCATCGTTCTCCAGTTTGTTGAAATCCATCAGCTGGTTCACCAGCTTCAGCATCCGGGCGGCGTTCCACTTGATGGTGTCTACCAGTTTGTGCTCCTGTGGTTTCAGGTAGTCTGTCTTTTCCAGCAGCCCGACGGGGCCGGAAATCATGGTGAGCGGCGTGCGGAACTCGTGGGAAATATTGGCGAAGTAGCGCATGTTCATGTCGTTCACCCGTCGCTCCTGCTCTTTCTCGAAGGCCTCCTGTTCTTTGGCCTGCCGTTCCCGGGCAATGCGCCGCCGGACCGCCCATGCTTGCCACAGAGCCAGGGCTATTGCGATTGCATACAGTATTCTGGCCCACCAGCTGGCCCAGGGAGACGGCAGGATCCGCAGCGGGAAGGATTCTTCCGCCTCCACCGTTTGCCGGTCGCTGCGGGCAATCCGGACCCGGACGCGGTATCGGCCTGCCGGAATATTGTTGAAGAAGGCCTGCCGGGTGCTTCCTAAGTCTACCCAGTCCGAGTCATAGCCTTCCAGCCGGTAGTAATAGTGGGCGTTCTCTTCTCCGCCGGGATTCAAGTCCAGGAAGGTGACCGAGAAATGGTTGTCCCGGTGTCCCAGCGTCACTTCCGGTTTTTGGAACAGGGGAGCAGGCAGGCCGGATTGCCGGGACGGAACAACGAGTTTTCCCCCGATCCGGAGGTCTTCGAAGACCAGATTCCGGTTAATGGAAGGCTGATAGATGTCCGGATTCACCACGGTAAGGCCGTGCTGTCCGCCGAAAACCAGATGCCCGTTGGCCAGTTTCAGCGAGGTGTGGTACATGAACTGGTTGCCGCCCAGGCCGTCTTCTTTGTGATATTCTCCAATCAATGCACCTTCGGCGGTGAGGCGGAACAATCCGTTTTCCGATGCCGCCCAAAGGTTGCCGAAGCGGTCTTCCTCGATGTCCGTGGCCCCTTTCAGCGGCAGGGAAGGGAACCGGTCCAGCTGCTTCGTGTCCCGGTGGTACCGGAAGATGCCGCTGCTGCGGGAACCGGTCCAAAGCCCGTCCGGGGTTTCCAGGAAGCTGTAGATGAAATCGGATGAAACCGACGGATTGTCCCAGACCGGAAGGGGTTCCACCTGCCCGTTTTCCGGATTGAACAGAACCGGGTTGGACTGGTATGAGCCCACGGCCAGGCTTCCGTCGGAAAGGGCCTTGATGCGGAAAAAGCCGAATGTGACGCCTTCTGGAAAGGGGACGCGGGTGAAAGATGCCCCCTCCAGGCGGTACAGGCCTTGCAGCCCGGCGCCTGCCCAGACCGTCCCGTCCGGAGCTATCTCGACGGCCATTACCTGTCCGTCGAACTCGTCGTGAATCTTTTTCAGGGCGAGCGCCCCGAACCGCTCTTCCGTTCCGGCCCTGTACTCCATTTCCAGCAGCCGGCCGTCCATGCGGAGCCAGACCCTTCCCTGGAAATCGACGGAAAGGTCCTGGGCCAGTTGCTGGGACGCGAAGCGGTGGAATTCGGAAATGTCCAGCTTGTCGGTGAACCCTTTTCCGGGGTCATAGACGTGAAGCGCGTTTCCGTCGGAGAGAAACCACTGCCTTCCCCGGGAATCCTGGAATCCCGACACCACCGGGAATCCGCCGATGTGGGTGAACAGGCTCTGGTCCGTATTGAAAAACGACTGGTTCCTTTTGTGGACCGACAGGCCGTTCCTTCCGTCGGCCGTCCACAGACGGGCCCCGCGGTCCAGGAAGAGCCGGGTGGCCCGCCCTCTTTCCTGGACGGAGATTTCATAAGGGAAACTGTGGGACGGCAGTATCCGCCGTCCGTCATAGCAGAAGATGTCCGTGGGCGTATTCAGGAGCACTTCGCTTCCGGATACCAGGACCTGGTGGACGGATTTGAGATCCCGTACCTGTTCCGGCAGGGCGGAGAGGGAAAGGTTGGCGGGGTTGAGGGCGATTCCGCCGTTGTCATCGAAAATCCAGATGCTTCCGTCAGGCATTTCTCCGGCGCAATAGGATTCTACGCCAAGGGGAACGGACGCAACCGGTTCCAGCGTGTTGATATTGTAGCAGCGGGCCATGCCCGGGATGATGCTCCAGAAGCGGCCGTCCTTCCCGACGGTACAGTAATTCCGGAAAGTCTGCGGCCCGCCGAAGTCTCCGATCAGCAGTTCCAGCCTGCCGGAGGCCTCGTCGTATTCGAAAAGCTGCCGGACGTTGTTGACGACGATGCGCCCGTCCGGGAGTTCCAGGATCTGGGAGGTCATGCCTTGTAGCGGGTCTCCCGGGACGCGCACGAAGGTTTCGTCCTCCTGCAGCAGGCAGAGGCCGTTCATCGTGCCCACCCAGATGCGGCCCCGGTGGTCCTGGTGGAGGGTGGTGATGATGTCGGAGACCAGGGAGGTGCTGTCGGCGGGGGAGGACAGGTATTGCCGGTATTCGTAACCGTTGTAGCGGTCCAGTCCGCGCTCCGTCCCCACCCACAGATACCCGTCGGCATCTTCCAGGAAACAGGATATCCGCTGGCTGGACAAGTCGTCTTCTGTCCTGAGCACGCTGTTGTCGGCAAAATGGATGTCAGGTGCGGTGCAGGCGCACAGCAGCATGCAAAGGGCATAAAGTAGTACTCTCAGTTTGGGATTCATAGCGTAAAGTTAAACGATTTGTCACAAACCGCCAAGAAAATGAACAAAACGTCGGGCTGTTTGTACGAATCGTCCTGCGCGTGAAAAGGATTGTGACGAACTTTGCTTCGTGAAAAAGTTTTGGAAAATATCGGCCTGGACCGTGGCGGTGCTGGTGGCGCTGGCCCTTGTCCTTTTTGTCGTTGGCAGCAGGGTTGTCAACAAGGTTTCTCCCGCACTGACGGATCATCCGGAAGTGGGGAAGTGGTACAGCATTGCTCCGGAAGGGGCCCTGTCCGCCGACGGCACTCCCTGGCGGGGGCTCTTCCGCAAAGGGAAGGAGAACAAAGTGATTTTCCTTTTCTTCGGCGGTGGCGTGAGCCTGGACGAATATACGGCTGTCCGGGGCTATTCCGTTGACAGCAAGCACGGCTATTATTCCGACAATGTCGCCCGGCTTGATTTTGTGGGCCGGTTGAGTTTCAGGGCTGGAATCGGCAGCAGCCGGGAGGATAATCCTTTCCGGGACTGGACCATCGTGGCGTTCCCGTATTCCACCGGCGACTTCCACTGCGGGGCGGGCGAGTACAAGTATACCGGCCTGGACGGTGAGGAGCACACCCTCCACCACCGGGGTTATACCAACTATGACAAGACGATGGAACAGGTCTTACCCCTCCTGGGCACGCCGGAAGCCGTTCTCATTACTGGATTCAGCGGAGGCGCTTTCGGCACGGCGCTCCTTTCGTCCGACCTGGCCTCCCGTTTCCCCGAGAATACGAATATCACTGCCTATGTGGACGCCGGCCTCCTGATCAAGGACAATTGGCATGATGTGGCTGTGAACCAGTGGCATGCGCCGGATTCCATCGCTTCGTTCATCGTGTCGGACAATCTGGCCCTGGACGGCCTGAAAGCCCTTCACCGCAAGCATCCCGGCGTGAAGATCCTTTTCGAATGCTCGGTCCGCGATGCCGCCTTCTCCAATTACCAGGCCTACATCGACCGGGGAGACAACATGATGACAACAAAGGCCGACGGAGACCGCTTCAATGGCTATCTCAGGCAAATGGTGAAGGATTTCCGGGAAGCCATTCCGGAAGGCGGCCTTTTCCTCTGGGACGATATCGTCTCCGATGAGAAGGAGCAGCTGACCCAGCATACCATCGAGATGACGCACCATTTCTTCGATGACCGGGCCGGGAACGGCAGCATCGCGGAGTGGGTTTCCTCTGCCGTCAAGGGAGATGTGTATTCAAAAGGATTGGATTTATTGGACCATGAATAAGATTGTTATCGTAACGGCAGCTTTCCTCACGCTGGCTGCCTGTGCCCACGGACAGCAGGTCCCGGCCGATTATGTGGCGCTTCCGGACGGAGTGTCGGTCGAAACGTTCACTTATGCGGTGAAAGGGGCCGATACCCTCCGGCTCGACTTTTATCGCAATACAGCCTTGGAGGGTCCCCAGCCCACGTTCATCTATGTCCATGGCGGCAGCTGGGCCGACGGCACCCGCAAGGATGCCAAGTGGATCGGACGGGTGGCGAAGCATGGCTTGAATGCCGTGAGCATTACTTACCGTCTTGCCAACAAGGGCAAGGAGATCGGCGATTCCACCGTTTTCGGGACGCAGTTCAGCCACGCCATCACCGTCGCCGTTGAAGATTTATACGATGCCACCCGTTATCTGCTGGACAACGGTGAAAAACTGGGCATTGACCCTGCCAAAGTCATCATCTCCGGCGGGTCGGCTGGGGCGACTAATTGCATCATGGCCGAATACTGGCGCTGCAACGGGGAGGAAATCGCCACGTCCCGTCTGCCGGAAGGCTTCCGCTATGCCGGTGTCATTCCCTGGGCCGGTGGCGTATGGAAAATCGGCATGGAACGGCCCGAATGGAAAGAGCAGCCCGCGCCGCACATGTTCTGCCACGGCACCAAGGACTGGGTCGTCCCGTTCTGGGATCAGATGATTCCCGCTTCCAATTTTGGCGCTTACGGCCCGGAGACCCTCTCGGCCATCTTCCGCGAGAACGGCTGGCCGTACGAGACGCTGTTCGTGGAAGAGGCCGACCATTATATGGCGGGCGGTCCTTCCTATATGGAGTCCATGCCCAACGAAAAAGTGGATTACACCGGCCAGATGCTGGATTTCATCGACCGCTTCATCCTGGACGGTCAGAAGATGCAGATTGACTATAAGGAAAAGGACCTGGACGGTGTCCGCGATTTAAAGAAAATCTTTGCGAAGAACCTAAAACTGATGGCTTCCGGTAAAGTGAATTCCGGAGCCCTGCCGCAGTATTCCTCCGGCGCGGAAGTCTCCGTAGAAACCTTCACCTATGCCGTCAAGGGGGCCGATACCCTCCGGCTGGATGTGTACCGCGACCCTTCCTTCACTGGCAAGCGCCCGGTGCTGATGTATCAGTTCCCCGGCGGCTGGGAAGGAGGCACCCGCAAGGACATGGACGGGCATCTGTTCCCGTTCTTCCGTCCCTTCGCCGCAATGGGATACGTGGTAGTTTCCATCGATTATCGTCTGGGCTATCTTCAGGCGCGCAAATCCGGCCGTGTAGCCGATATCTCCCTGACCAAAGTCATTGAAGACGGGCACCTGGACGACCCGGCCGTGACATCGGCCACCATGGATGCCATTGAAATGGCCGTGGAGGACATGTACGATGCCACGAGCTTCATCGTGGAGCATGCCAAGGAGTGGAACATCGATCCGGAGAACATCATTGCCATGGGCGGCAGCGCCGGGGCCGGGAATGTCCTTACCGGCGAGTACTGGCGGGCGAATGGCACCGAACTGGCCCGGAAACACCTTCCCAAGGGCTTTGCCTATTCGGCCGTCATCCCATGCGCAGGAGCGATCTGGCACAAGACCGACGAGCCCATTGTCTGGAAGAGCAAGCCCGCTCCGCTGGTTTTCTTCCACGGAATGGCCGATGCTCTCATTCCCTTTGAGGAAACCGTATGTGAGAAAGCGGGCGTGACCCTCTCCGGTCCGGCCAGCATGCTAAGCAGCCTGGAGGCGGTTGACGCTACGTATGTCCTGTATGGCGTGGAAGAGAGTGACCATCTGTGGGCCGGACTACCTACCGGCTACCTGAATGCGCTCCTGGATGGCCTGATTGACCGCGTGGCTACCAATGGAGAACAGATTCAGGCCCGGTTTACCGAGCGCAGCCTGGAAGGTCCTCACAATGTCGTCTGGTTCATGTCCCACTATCTGGGTCTTACGCCCGAACTTTTACAACAAATGGCTGCTCAAAATGAAAAAGATTAATTGGATCGCCCTGGCAGCCTTGCTGGTGGCAGGATGCGCGGGCTCTGGCAAAATATTTACCGAAGGGGAAGTCGTCCGCCTGTACAATGAAGACGCTCCCGGCTATGGTGACGTCCGCGTGACGGAAGTCAATCTGGGTGACAAAGTTCTTTTCAATGTCCAGGACCCCACCCTGCAGGTGTTCCCGGCCGAAAATCCGAATGGTACGGCCGTATTAGTGGTGCCCGGTGGCGGCTTCTGCATGCTCTCTTACGCGGGAGAAGGCGTGGATGTGGCCAAAGAATTGAATAAGAAGGGAATCACGGCCTTCGTCCTAAAATACCGCCTGAATCCGATGATCAAGGAAGACGGAGAGCAGGCCTCCAATCTGGCGGAGCTGGTCCAGGTGTACCAGACCACTTACCTGAAAGACCTGGCCGTGGCCGACAAACTCCCTGAAGAGAAGGAACAGAGAATCAGCTGGCAAGCCTTGCACACGCCCTGTTCTCCGCTGGCTTTCGAGGATGCCGACAACGCCATCCGCTACATCCGTTCCCTTGCCAAGGAATACGGTATCAAGAAGTTGGGCATGGTGGGGTTCTCGGCCGGAGCCATGATTACGCTGAATCAAGCGCTGAACCACCGGGAAGACACGCGCCCGGACTTTGCCGGGGTCATCTATGGCGGTTGGTACGAGCCGCTGGAGGCCCCTGCCGATGCCATGCCGCTTTTCCTCTGCTCTCCAGTCCACGACGTGTTTGCCGCCGAGGAGTCCTGGTGGGTGTACAAGGCCTGGCGGGATGCCCATGTTCCGGTCGAAATCCACGATTTCAGTAAGGCGGAGCACGGCTACGGGGCCGACAAGGACGGCACCGCCAAGGATGCCTGGATTGAGATGTTCTGCGCCTTTTTGAAAGACTATAAGTTCCTTTGATATGAAAAAGATAGTATTGATATTTGTGGCCGTATGGGCCTGCTGCATGGCTTTTGCGACCAATCCTGTCATCCGCGTCGAGGGCGGAATGATCCAGGGGGTGAAAGAAGGAAAAGTAACGGTATTCAAGGGGATTCCCTATGCGGCGCCTCCTGTGGGAGATCTTCGCTGGCAGGCACCTCGGCCTGTACTGCCATGGGAAGGAATAAGGGTTTGCGATCACTTCGGCCCCATCGCCATGCAGGCCGATCAGGATCCGAACAGTTTCTATTGCAAGGAATTTTATTGGCAGGGACTGCCGGAAAGAAGCGAGGACTGCCTGTACCTGAACGTATGGACTCCCTCCAAAGCCGTTGGCAAGACTGCCAAAAAGCTGCCCGTTGCCCTTTGGATTCACGGTGGCGGATTCAGCGCCGGTTATAGCAATGAGATTACGATGGACGGCACCGAGTGGGCCAAGCGTGGCGTTATCCTGGTGAGCATCAATTACCGTCTGGGCATGCTGGGTTTCCTGGGAGGGAATTATGGCATCCAGGACCAAATGGCTGCCCTGAAATGGGTTTATGACAATATCGCCGCCTTCGGAGGTGATCCTGAGAATATCACCCTGATGGGCCAGAGCGCCGGCGCGCTCAGCATCAAGCAACTGGTCACATCGCCCCTTTCCAAGGATTATGTCGCCAAGGCTATCATCCAGAGCGGCGGCGGCCTGGCGGAACCTTCCACGGCTCCCGCCAAGCAGCAGGAAGCCAGTGACGGCCATGAACTGGCTGAAGCCGCCGGTTATGAGAGCGTGGATGCCATGCGGAACGTCCCGTATTCCGAGCTGGAAGCCAAACTGCAGCCCGTTATCATGGGCCTGCTCCTCCAAGCGCTGACAGAGGGAAAAGACGCTGCCGCAGCACTTGTCACCGTTCCCCATTGGGACGGAAAAGTGGTGGACAAGGATTTTGATACCGCCGTGTATGACGGAACGGTGGCCGATATCCCTTACCTGATCGGCTCCGTCACGGCCGATGGCGAGGCCCTGGGCGGAGAAGGCGTCCGCCGCTTCAGCCACTACCGAAATGCGCACAGCGCCCGCAAGGCCTATTCCTACCAGTTCACCCGCAACCTGCCCGGCGATGATGAGGATCCTGCGAACGACTCCGGCGCTTTCCATTCCGGAGAACTCTGGTACATGTTCGGTACCCTGAATCGCTCCTGGCGCCCCTTTACCAAGGCCGATTACAAGTTGAGCAAGCAGATGCTGGACGCCTGGACCCGCTTCTGCAAAACCGGCAACCCCGGCTGGGCCCCGGATACGGAGGCTTCCCCGAGTATGAAAGTTTTTGATATTCAATAAGAAAATGAGAAAAATATACCTTTTGACGGCCATTGCCCTATTGGTATCCTGTCATTCCAAGGCGCAGGAAACCGGTTTTTATAAGAATGTGGAAACCACGGCTGTCCTGGAATCCAAGTATCAGGCCGCAGGTCCTGAATCGGTCAAAGTAGTCGAGTTTCCTTCTGATGACAAGGTTATCGGTAAAATCGTCGTTGCATACCCGGAGTCTTTGGAAACATCCGATGCGAAATGGCCCATCGTGAATATCGGCAACCCCTCCAATACGGATGCGGACGGCATGATGGAACTGCTCCGGCATCTTGCCTCCTGGGGCTACATCGTCATAGACAATATGGACAAACAGACCGGGACCGGGGCCTCCGTTTCCAAGACGTTGGATGCGTTCCTGGCCGTCTCCGGACAGGATGGGAATCTCTTCCACGGCAAGGTGGACACGGACAAGACCGCCATTGCCGGTTATTCCCAGGGCGCTTGCGCCGTTGCGCTGGCCGCGACGCAGTATCCCAATGCCGGATTGTATAAAGCCATTTATCTCTGCAGTTGCCCTCAGCCGCAACTGGGCGTCAATTTCAAATGGGGAGAATACCATTTTTCCGATTTCAAGGCGCCTGTCCTCACTTTCGCCGGAACCGAGGATTGGGATTCCAAGATCATCGCTCCTTTCGAGGTGTTTACACAGACCTTTGACGAAATTGCCGACGGTGTCCCTGCCGTGCAGGCCCGTCGGAGCGGCAAAGACCACGAACAGATGGGTGGTGAAGGAGACCCTTACATGACCGCCTGGTTCGAGTATTGGCTCAAAGGTGATGAGGAAGCCGGAAAGGCCTTCATTGGCGAAGATGCCGAACTGCTTCACAATGACCGCTGGCAGGATGTGAGAATTAAGAACTTCTAGTATGAAAAGGATTATCATCGCCCTCGCTCTCGTAGCCATGGGCTGCAGCGCAAAAGCGCAGGATATTGTCAAGGAAACCGTCGTTTTCCGTGACACGCTTAAAATGGATGTCTATACCCGGGCCGATGTACCGGCGGATTCGCTCCGTCCCGCGTTCATCTGGTCCTTCGGCGGCGGCTGGGAGTCCGGCGACCGCAGCATCGACCCGTCCAAGGGCGTATATAAGCAAATGCTGGACGAGGGGATGGTGGTGGTTGCCATCGACTACCGCCTGGGCGTTCTGGAGGCCCGTAAGAGCGGCGCTATGGCCGACGCCAGCATCTCCGAAACGGATTCCCAGAATATGTGGAACCATCCGGCGGTAGCAGGTGCCATCCGTCGGGCTATCCGCCTGGCCGTGGAGGACCTCTATGACGCCACTTCGTGTCTGGTTTCCCAGGCGGAGCGCTGGCAGATCGACACTTCCAAGATCATCATCGGCGGCGGCAGCGCCGGTGCTATCAACAGCATCAATGCCGAATATCTCCGTTGCAACGGGGATGAATTGGCTCGCAAGCACTTACCTGCGGGTTTCCGCTATGCAGGTGTCGTCGGAGGCGCCTGCTCGGTGTGGGTGGACGGTATGGGCGGACTATCCTGGGCGTCCAAACCCTGCCCGGTAGCCATGTTCCACGGCAGCGCCGACCCCACCGTCAAATACGGCTGGCTGGATATGGACAAGGCCGATTGCCGGATGGCCGGCGCTTCCGTAATTGCCGAAAGCCTCAAGAAGCAGCAGGTTCCTTATCTCCTGTATACGGGGGAGGGGTATGACCACGTCCTGTCCGGCATCCCCTTCGAAAGCTACGGCTATGAAATCCTGGGTTTTATCCACCGCGTGATCCTGGGCGGAGAGAAACTCGCCATCGAAGTAGGGGAGACCGACTATAAAGGCCCCAAGAACCTCATCCGGTACTGGATGGAATCTATGGGAATGACCGAGGAGCAGGTCCGCGCCGCCATTGCCGATGCCCTGACCGCTCAGGAAGCCCGCACCAAGGGCCTGGAGCAGATGGAACACAGAAAATAGTTTTTTGGTTAGTAATTATGTGTTTGTTGTGTCCCCGGGTTTTTCGCGGGGACTTTTTTGTGCGAACGTAAATGTTTGGTTTTCAGTTATTTATGTTATTATCTTTCGGCTGAATAGCAGTAAGGTTATCGCATAAATCACTAACAATCAATTACTTCTGTTTACGCGGGAGCGGCTGGCAGGGAAGGGGGGACGAACTTGGAAGCCGGCCTGTTCTATTTCTTGGAACCGGCCAGGATCACTCCCGCGAGGATGGCGGCGCTGCCCAGCCCGGAGACCAGGGTCATCCGCTCTCCCAGGATGATCATGGCGGTGACGAGGGTGAATACGGGGTTCAGGTACACGTAGTTGGTGGAGGTGACGTTCCCGAGTTTGGCCATCACCAGGTTCCAGAGCACGAAACACGCCAGGGAGGCGACCAGGCCCAGGAACAGCAGGTTCCAGTACACCACCGGCTGTCCCAGAATGGCGGGGGAGAAGGAACCGGCCGATGCCCCCAGGAAGGGCAGGATGGTGAGAAGCCCGTAGAAGAACACTTTGCGGGTGGCGAATACCGCCCCGTAATCGGCCGTCATCTGTCCCATATACAGGCTGTAGAGCGCCCAGCAGAGTGCCGCTCCGATAGCCAGCAGGTCTCCTTTGGCCGATACTTCCAGCCGGCTTCCGTCGAAGACCACCATGGCCATGCCGATCAGCGCAAGGACCGTGCCGCCGATAAGCGGAAATCCCACCCGGACGTGCTCCAGCCCCCGGGCGAAGCGTCCGTGAGAGAGTTTCTTGTACACCAGTGTGAAGAGCAGGGTGAACAGCGGGGCTACGCACACCAGGAATGCCACGTTGGAGGCCTGGGTATAGGCAAGCGCAGTGTTCTCCGTGAGAAAATAGAAAGAGCCTCCGGTAATGCCCAGGAACAGGAACACCAGTTCGTCTTTCCAGGATTTGCTCCAGCATTTCCGATTGTTTTTGTCGGAGAAGCAGAGTGCCCAAATGCCGATATAGGCCAGCGAAAAGCGGATGGCAAAGATACCGGCGGGGTCCATTCCCGCTGCAATCAGCGTTTTCGTACAGACAAATGTGACGCCCCACACGGCCACAACAGCGAGGGCAAGCAGATGATAAAAGAAACGCGATTTTGCCATAAACAGCCTGCAAGTTACAAAAATTGTTGATAACTGAGCACAAATCGTTGAGGAAGGACACATCTTTTTCCTTATTTTTGCAGTATAAAAAATGCAGATATGAAAAGACTTCTTTTATCTCTCGTAATGCTGGCCGCTACGGTCAGTACGGTTTTCTCCCAGGAAATCAAGCTCCGGGAAGACAACATCGACCAGATTGTCAGCGCTATGACCCCGCAGGAAAAAGCCACCCTGCTCGTGGGCTGCGGCGCCGGCTGGGGCAACGTGAACGCCAAATTCCTGGGGACGGCCGGCTGGACGGCCGCCATCCCGCGCCTGGGCATTCCTTCCATCTACTTTGCCGACGGCCCCCAAGGTGTGAACATGACCCAATACCGGGAGTATGATGTTACAGATTACAGCTGCACCTTCTTCCTGTCCGGCTCTTCACTGGCCACTTCGTGGGATGTAGAGGCTGCCCGTTCCATCGGCCAGGCCATCGGCTATGAATTGAAAGAAAGGGGCCTGGACGTAATCCTGGGGCCGGGCATCAACCTGCACAGGAGCGTGCTGGGCGGCAGAGATCAGGAATACTTCTCGGAAGATCCGCTTCTTTCCGGTAAAATGGCCGCCGCCTGGATCCAGGGCGCACAGTCCAATGGCGTGGCTACTTCCTTGAAGCATTTCGCCGTGAACAATCAGGAGACCAACCGTAAGGAGAACGACTCCCGGGTAGGCGTCCGCGCCCTCCGGGAACTGTACCTGAAGGCTTTTGAAATTGCTGTGAAGGAGGGGAATCCTGCAACCGTCATGGGCGCCTACAATTACGTGAACGGCATCCACGCCTGCGAGAACCCGGATCTGCTGGACCTCCTGCTCCGCCAGGAATGGGGTTGGAACGGTGTGGTGATGAGCGACTGGGACGGCGTGGTGCTCACCAAGGAAGCCGTGAAAGCCACCTGCGACCTCATCGAGCCCGGTCTGGAAAAGAACCGCCAGGACATCGTGTCCGGCCTTGCCGACGGCACGCTGTCCCAGGCCGATGTAGACCGCAACGTGAAGCACGTGCTGGAGCTGATTGTGAAGAGTCCCTCCTTCAAGGGCTATAAGTACAGCAACGATATCGACCGGGAAACCCATCAGAAGCTTCTCCGGCGGGTTTCGGCCGAGGGAATGGTGCTCCTGAAGAACGACGGCGGCGCCCTGCCGCTCACTCCGGGCAAGGTGGCCCTGTATGGCTGCGCTTCTTATGACCTGGTCCCCGCCAACATGGGCGTGGGCGGCACCAACCAGGGCGTTTATCACGTTTCCCTGGTGCAGGGCCTCCGGGAAGACGGTTTCACGGTGGACTGGGACCTTCTCCGCGAGTATTCGGACTATGTGCCGTCGGCCAAGGCCAAGATCCGTTCCGCATTCCCGGCGGCCTATGCCCAGTTCTACCGTTTTGACAATCCGGAAGAGATCATTCCCGGGCAGGAGCGTCCTTCCACTTACTCGGCGGAAGAGATTGCCATGGCGGCCGACGCCGGTGTGACGGTTGCCGTGAGCCACCGCAACTGGACGATGGCGGAGCAGGCTGCGGAAAATGATGCAGCCATCATCACGCTGGCCCGCACCACCGGAGAGGCCTTCGACCGCCATCCCTCCGAGTATGACCTGACGGAGTCGGAGCGGAAACTGCTGGAGGAAGTATCGGCCGCCTACCGTGCCGCCGGAAAGCCGGTAGTGGTGCTGCTGAATGTTCCCGCCGCCATCGAAACGGCTTCCTGGCGGGACAGCGTGGATGCCATTCTGGTGGTAGGGCAGCCCGGCGAGCGGGCAGGGGAGAGCATCGCCGACGCCCTCTGCGGCAAGGTGGCCCCTTCCGGCCGCCTGAACCAGAGCTGGAGCATCCGCTACGGCGACGCCCCGGCCGACAGGAACTTCCCCGTGATGGAAGACAAGATGGACCTCCGGGCTCTGATTGGAGGTCGTGCGCCCCGGGAAGGCCGTGAACTGGTGCCTACGGTGGATTACACCAATTATGAGGAAGGCCTCAACGTGGGCTACCGTTACTTTGTCACTTCCGGCGCTCCTGTGGCTTATCCCTTCGGCCATGGTCTCACCTATACTGCTTTCGCTTATGAGAATGCCACTGTGACGGCATCGGCCGATGGTTTCGTGGCCCGCGTCACGGTGCGGAACACCGGTTCCCGTCCCGGCCGCGAGGTGGTGCAGTTGTATGTGAGCGCTCCTTCCGGCGGTCTGGACAAACCTGCCCGCGAACTCAAAGGCTTTGCCAAGACCCGGGAACTCAAGCCCGGCGAGAGCCAGGTGATGGAAATCCCCGTCACCCTCTACGACCTGGCCTCTTTCAACGAAAAGAAATCGGCCTGGCAGACGGCCAAGGGAACCTACAAGTTCTGCTTCGGCGCCTCTTCGGAGAAGATGCTCACGGAAACCGCCGTCAAACTGGCCAAGGCCTCCGAATGGAAGACAGGGCGCCTGCTCCTTCCGCAGTAGTCTTTGAGGGCAATCCTTCGGGGTTGCTCTTTTTTTTCTCTTTTTTGCAACAAAACGCCATCTTTGCCGTTTATAGGATAGAGACCAGATAAAACGCCATGACCCGACAGGAAGCCGCACAGTTTTACAGGATGCACAGCCAGCCGCTGTACAATGCGGCGCTGCGGATTCTCCACAGCCGGGCCGATGCGGAAGAAGTGATGCAGGACACCCTGCTCAAATACCTCTCCCTGGGGGTGAAAAGCGCTTCTGACGCCCAGGCGGCCGCCTGGCTCAGGACTACCTGCGTACGGCGCTCGATCGACCTGCTGCGTGCAAGGAAGAAAGACCTGGTGTTTGAGGACGTGGAGGCGGCAGGGGACGTGGAGGAAGAGACGGATCTGGCAGAAATCCCTCCCTTGGCCGTGATCCGCCAGGCGATGGAAGAGATGCCCCCTCCCTACGGCCTGGTGCTGAACCTGGTGCTGATAGAAGGGCTCAGTTATGCCGAAATAGCCAAGATGACCGGCCAGAAAGAAAGCACCTTGCGCTCTGTCTATGCCAGGGGAAAGGCCCGGCTGGCCGCCAAACTGAAAAACTGGAAAGAAGATGAATAATTGGGAGACATACATCCGGCAGCATGCCGCCGAGTTGGATACGGCCCCGCTGCCCGAAGACGCGGAAAAGCGCTTTCTGGAGCGTTGGGAGGCCGATAATGCCCGAAGAAAGCAAGCAGCTCCGGTCCGGAGGGCTGTCCTTTGGAGTGTGGCTGCCGCAGCGGCTGTTGCCATGCTGCTTCTGCTCCGGCCGTCTGCTCCGCACGACTGGTTCCGCGGCATAGACAATACCCCGGAAGCCATTTACAGTTCCTATCTGGCGCAGGTGGCCGATGCCTGGGAGAAGGCCGGGCCCGACGAATCTCTTTCCGACCAGCTCTCCGGCCTCACGGAGGAGGCGGTCCCCTTGCTGGAACAGTTGCCGGAAGAACTCCCGGCAGAGGAACAGGCACAGATCCTCCGCGAGTACTACGGATCCCTCCTGGACGGAGTGGACGCCCTTGTGAAAACCCATAAACAGTAGAACGATATGAAAAAAGCCGTTACTTTGCTTTTTGCGCTTCTGGCCCTGGCCGCCGCCGGCCTCCGGGCAGAGGAGAACCCCGCGGACGCCAACCCTGTCGTCCTTTCCAAAACCTTTGATTTCAAGAATTTCCAGGAACTTGCTGTGGGAAATGCCTTCCAGGTGGAGCTGGTGCAGGACAGCAAATGGTCCGTGCAGATAGAGTACAGTGATTTCCTGGAACCCTATCTGGATGTCGCACTCTCCGGCAGCCAGCTCAAGCTGACGCTGAAAAACGTACCGCAGTCGCTCCAGCGCAGCCGTAAATACAAGGAGAACCGGGTGCTCACGGCTAAAGTGCACATGCCGCGCCTGGGGAAGCTCACCGTCAGCGGCGCTGCCCGGCTCGACGCAAAAGGTACCTTCGAGCCTGCGGGAGACACCTTCCGGATGGATGTTTCCGGTGCAGCGGTCGTGGACGGCATGGCCGTATCGGCCCCCAAAGCCCGGCTGGCAGCCAGCGGGGCGGCCAAACTGCCTTCGTTTACCGGAAAAATCCCGCAGGTGGACCTTCGTCTGTCCGGAGCGGCAAAGGGTGGCTTCGACATCCAGGCCGACACGTGGAAGGTGGTTCTCTCGGGATCGGCCAAAGCCACTCTCCGGGGAACAAAATGCCGGTCGGTCGAAATGGAATGTTCCGGATCGGCCGGTGCCAGCCTGGAAGTGCAGGCGGACAAGCTGGAATACGAGGGGAGCGGCGCTTCTTCCCTGGACGCCGAGGATGCTCCGGCCCGCGAGGTGGAGATGGAACTGAGCGGCGCTTCCAAGGCCCGGGTGGCGGCACAGGAGAGCCTGAAAGTGGAAGCCTCCGGCGCCTCGACCTGCCGGTACAAGGCGGCGGGCAGGCTGGACACCAGGATCATCAACGCCTCCCGCGGCGCTTCCGTAAAAGAGATCTAAGCTGTTGTTATTCTGTTGGAAAAGGAGTATCTTTGAGTGATGAAAAGGATACTCCCCTAAAACCTTCCCGCCCGCACCGAGGGGCTTCTGGCCGTTGGATTACGGTTGTGAGGGTTTCCCTTTGGACACGGAGGTCGGCGTGAAGCCGAAATGCTTCTTGAAGTCGCGGGAGAAGGTATTGGGAGACAGGGAACCCACCTTGAAGGCCACTTCGCTGACCGTATACATCCTGCTTTCCAGCAGTTCCTTGGCCCGGTTCATCCGGTAATTGTTGATGTAAAACAGCGGAGTCTTTCCCGTGAGGGCCTTCATTTTGGCGTACAGGCTGCTGTAACTGATTCCCAAGGCGCCGGCCAGGTCTTCCACGCCGAACTGGTCGTTGCCCAGGTTTTTATCTACGATTGTATGGATCTTGTCCAGTATGAAACGGTCGCGGGGACTCAGCTGGGCCTCTTCGGCCTTTTCCGGCTCCTCCTTGAGCGTGGTGGAAGTCAGGTTCAGGACCCGCTGTTGCAGGATGCGCCGGTTGCGGAGCTGGCTGTCTATCACTGCCAGCAGATATTGCGGGTCGAAAGGCTTCGGAACGTATGCATCGGCCCCGATCCTGAGTCCCTGGACAGAGCTTTCTGCATCGGCCTTTGCCGTGAGAAGGACTACCGGAAGATGGCTCCAGTCTGGATTCTCCTTGATGTCCCCGCACAGTTCGAATCCATTTTTCCCCGGCATGATCACATCGCTGAGCACCAGGTCCGGAAGCCCGGTTTTCAGGCTGTCTTCCGCCTCCAGCCCGTCCTGGGCAAGGACGATGTTGTAATGCGGAGCCAGCAGGGAACTCAGATAGTTCCGGATATCGGCCGTGTCTTCAACAATCAGCACGGAACTGTCTTTCTCCTCTTGGTTCGGGGTTATTCCTGAATAAGCCGGTGAATGTGCTGCCCCACGGAGATAGTCTCCTTCTACAATCTCTTCCGGAGAGTAGGAATCCCGGGTGACAGGGATATCCAGAATGAAAACAGAACCTTTGGGGCTGGCAGGCTCATAGGACAGGCTTCCTTTGTGAAGGCTGGCAAGGGTAGCGGCATAATTCAGGCCGATGCCGGAACCGACGACTGCCTTCTTCTCTGCGCCAAGCCTTTCGAACCGATTGAAAATCAAGGCTCTCTTTTCTTCCGGAATGCCTTCTCCATCATCTTTCACCGTGAAACGGGCGTGCCCGCCTTCCAGGGAAAGGCTCACCGTGACATGTCCGTCCCCGGGCGTGTATTTGACGGCGTTGCTGATGAGATTGCTCAGGATTTTGCGCACTTTTTCCGCATCGGCCAGGCAAACAGTCTCTTCCGGTGCCTCCAGGTTCAGCCCGATGCCTTTCTCCAGCGCTGAGAACCGGAAGTTGCCCAGCAGTTCGGACACCAGTTCCGTCAGATTGGTTTCCTTGACATGCAGTTTGTCGGCCTCTTCCTTGGCCGCCGGGTTGGTCAGTGTCTGTTCCGAGAGGTTCTTCAGTCTTTCTGCATTGCGGACAATGGTATCGGCCAGTTCTTGCTGCCGCCCTTCCAGCGCGCCCGAGGCCAATTCTTTGGCAGGGGCGTAGATCATGGAAAGGGGAGTGCGGTATTCATGAGAGATATTTGTGATGAAGTCGATATGCTCCTGCTTCAGGGCTTCTTGCTGCTGAGCCAGTTTCAGGCGTTCCTGCTGGGTCCTGAGGCGGATGACAAACCAAATGCCGGTTCCCAGAATGCCAATGGCAATCAGCAGAAAAAGGGCTTTCGCCCAAGGACTGGCCCAGGGCGCCGGATGGATGGTGACGGGTAGCACCAGTTCCTGTGAGCTCCACTGGCCGTTCTGTTCACGTACGCGGGCCCGGAAGGTGTATTTCCCGGCGGGAAGATAGGAGTAACTGGCCAGGATGTCCCGTGCGCCATATTGCCAGTCACGGTCGAAGCCTTCCAGCTTCCAGGAGTAGTTGAGCAGATTTCCGGATTCAAAGTCAAGGCCGGCGAAGCGGAAGGCCAGGGTGTTCTGCCGATAATCAAGGTCCAGCAGGGGAACGTCCGTGGAAAAGGGTTCTCCGGAAACGCTCACGGATTCAAAGAACAAGGGAATGACAGTTTCTCTTGGATGCCATCTCTGCGGGTCGATTACAGTGATATGTCCCGCTCCGCCGAAATAGATCTTTCCGTCCGGCCCGGTAGTGGCGGACATCAAATCGTATGTATGGTCTCCAGTATAATGCAGGTCATGCAGTACGGCAAAGGTCTTTTCCCGGACATCCAGCCTGACAATATGGGAAGTCGTCGAACACCATAGATTCCCTTCCCGGTCTTGTGTGATGCTTCGGATATTGCGGTCGGAAAGTCCTTCTTCAGCGCCGAAATGCTCAACGGCTGCGGTTGACGGGTCGTATCTGTAAAGACCATTATTGTACGTTCCGAACCATACTTCTCCGCTCTTGCCCACATGCAGCGTGCTAACATTGGCGATATCTTTCCGGCTTATATAGGAAGCATTGGTTTCAGGATCTTCTGTTACATCGACATGGGGAAAATGGAAAAACGATCCGTCCGGAAGAATTTCATAGATTCCGCGGGCGAAGGTGAAAAGGAACAGACGACCGGATTCGGGGCTCTGGTAGATATAGTTGCTGAAATCAGGGGCCTGGACGGTTTCCGCTTTCCCTCCGGGAACCACTTTTCGGATTCCTGAACTGGGGGTGTACCAGATGGCTCCTTCCCGGTCGGATCCGATTGAGAATAACTGCTCGTCCATGGAATTGACAGACTTTCGTATTGCAAATCCGTTGTCAAGGGTATAGCGAACGATGGTATTCTGGAAGGAAGCCAGCAATTCATGCCCATTTTTCTGCAGAACGAAATCTGACAAGGAATAGTTACGGTTTTCCCATAGCACTGTTCCCGTCTTCGGGTCCAGGCAGGTGAGCGTTTCCCCGATGCGAGCCCAAAGGAAACCATCGGCGTCAAAACGGAGGTGGGATACCCGTTGTGTGGGAAGTCCGACGGTAAGAAAACTATATTGTTGAGATTCCGGGTACATTTTCAGGCCATTCCTTCCGTCTGACAGCCAGATGTTGTCCTTTGAATCAAGAAAGCATTTATAGTCTGTTCCTTCCAAGGTGATGCTGTTGGAGAGGATTTGTCCCCATTCGTCAAAGGATGGCTCATAGTGAAACAGGCCTGCTCCTTGGATTCCGACCAGCATCCCCGATAGGCGGGGAACGATAAAATGGACTTTTTTCCCATGTGTCAATTCGTGGAGCCCATGAGGAACCGGCACTTCTTCTGTACCGCGGAAAAGATGCATCCCTTTTTCTGTAGCAACGGCGATCGTTCCGTCAGAGGAAGCTCCGATGGCGGAGACAACGTTGTTTCTGCCAAGGAATGCATGGAAGATCCTCTCCATTTCTCCGTTGATGGCCGAGACGAAAGTACTGTCATGCAGCTCATAGGCGAACCAAAGATTGTTGTCAGCCGACAGAGTGACCTTGTCCAGAAAACTGATCCCGCTGGAATAATAGCCGCCTTCGTAATCGAGGTTTTCTTTTTTGAATTTCGCTATGCCGCGTTTGTCCACGGCAAATAAAGAAGAGTCATTGTAGTCGATGAGGGCGGTGACAGGATTGTACACGGATTCCGACCATTTGGACCAGTCGGCCTTTCCATGGCGGAAGACGCGGATACCACTTTCGGTCCCGATCCAGAGATTCCCGCCGTTATCCTGCATGAGGGCAAGGATATGGTCATTGTCAATGGACTGCCGGTTTTCTTCAGCGTAATATACCATGAAGGAGGATCCGTTGAACCGGTTAAGTCCGTGTGAAGTTCCTATCCACAGATGCCCGTCCGGATCTTCGGCAAACGAGGTGATCTGCGGGCTGGACAAATTTGTAGAGAACTCCGGATGCTGGGCAAAAGCGCTGACAGAGGCCCCCAGGAGTATAATTATGAAGAAATAGGCAATTCTGTTCATGAAAATGGTATGCGGTTGTGACTGCTAATTTACGCACCCCGCAAAGAAATAACAAGAGTTTTTGAAGAAATTGGAAGAAATCGAAAACTTGAACAGGGTACCTTTGTCTCGGTGAAAGAACCACAGCCTTGCAACCCATTTATTATGTATAACACCAAACTACGTATGAGAAAAAAATTATTCCTCTTCGTGTCGATGCTGATGCTTTCTGTCGCGGCTTTTGCCCAGAATGTCAGCATCTCCGGAACAGTGGTTGACGCCAATGGCGAACCGCTGCTCGGCGTAGGTGTCCTCGTCCAGGGCACAACAACCGGTATCGTGACAGACATTGACGGAAAATTCGAACTGAATGTTCCCGCCAATGCCGTCCTTGAAATCTCTTCCGTCGGTTTCGTCACCCAGGCTATTCCCGTCGGTGACCGCCGTGTTTTCAACATTGTCCTGGAAGAGGACAACGAACTTCTGGAAGCAACCGTGGTCATCGGTTACGGTACGGTCAAACGTGAAAACTTCACCGGCTCCGTCGCTACTTATAAGGTAGGAGACAGCCCTGTGTCCAACCAGACCCGGACCAATGCCATGGAAATGCTTCGTGGTATGGCCACCGGTGTCCAGATGAGCCAGTCCGGCGTTGCCGGAGAAGCTCCGTCCATCATGGTCCGCGGCCAGAAGTCCATCAATGGCGGTTCCGATCCTCTGATCATCCTGGATGGGGTAATCTTCAAGGGTTCCCTCAATGACATCGACCCGGATACGATCGAGTCCATGAGCGTGATGAAGGATGCTACTTCCCTGGCTGCATACGGCTCACAGGCTGCCAACGGTGCCATCCTCGTTACTTCCAAGAAAGGAACCAAGGGAAAGCCGATGATCAATTTCAAGGGTCAGGTGGCTTTGGTTCAGCAGAACTACAAGCCGGACCTGCGCGACGGCTATGAGTTCATCGAACTGTACAATGCCCGCAACAATTTCGATGCAAGCAACATCGGCTGGCTTGGACCTGCCGAAAAGTCCCAGTACGACAAGGGCGAATGGACCGACTGGATTGACTACGTCACCCAACTCGGCACCCAGCAGACTTATTCGCTGAATGTCTCCGGAGCTACCGACAATGTGAACTACCTGGTAGGCGCTTCCTATCTGGACAATCAGAACTTCATCAAGGGTAATGACTTCCTTCGTGAAACCATCACAGCCCGCCTGAATTTGAAGGTAACCGACAACATTTCCCTGGGCTTCAACATGAACTATGCCGAAACCCAGAATGACGGTGTCCGTCCCAACTATACCGCTGTCCGCAACACCCCGTGGGGCGCTCCTACCCTGTCCGACGGCGTTTCCCTCCGCAAATATATTGACGGAAAGGAACTGGATGCCGTAAACCCGCTGTGGAATACGTATATCGGCCGCGACTATGAGGACCATCGCCAGAATATCACCCTGGGCGGCAACCTGGATATCAAGATTCCCTGGATCAAGGGCCTTTCCTACCGTATTACCGGGAACTACACCGTGAACAACGGTCTCATCCGCTCTTTCACCCATGAAGACAACTTCGCGGGACTGAACGAGGATACTTATACCGACGAGTATCGCGCCTCTTTCCTCAGCCAGGCCAGCGGCTATACCCAGAACAGCAAGAACATGTCTTATGTGCTGGATAACATCCTTACCTATACCCGCGAACTGGGGGACCATTATATCAATGCTTCCCTCGTTTACACCCGTGATGCCAGCCGGGTGGAGGCTACACAGTTCGAAGGATCTGACTTTGAGGGCCTTGGCAATACAACGCTTGGTTTCTATGGCCTGAACAACGCTTCCATCCAGAACATCACCAATATCTCCTATACCCTGCATACCGATGTGGGTTATCTCGCCCGTGTGAACTATTCCTACAAGAACAAGTATCACTTCAACGCTTCTTTCCGCCGGGATGGATCTTCCGTTTTCGGTGCAGAGCACAAATGGGGTAACTTCCCGGCCGTGGGCGCTGCATGGACTATTTCTGACGAATCTTTCATGAAGGGCACCAAGTCCTGGCTGGACTACCTGAAGCTCAAGGTTTCTTGGGGTAAGAACGGTAACCAGTCCCTGCCTCCTTACGGAACGCTTTCCCGCATGAACATGGGCAAGTCCGGCGGTTATGTATATTATTTTGGTGACAGCACCGTGTATGGCCAGTCCCTGTCCACCATCGGCAACCCGAACTTGGGCTGGGAAACCACGACATCCTTCAACTATGGTTTCGAAGCTGATTTCTTCAACCGGATTCTTCATGTCGAGGTCGATGCCTACAACTCTCGTACTACCGACCAGATTTTCAACCGTACCATTCCTGTGATGGGCTCCGGTATTCTGAGCCAGCAGGCTACCATGGGCCGTGTGGACAACTGGGGTATCGAGGCCAATATTACCTCCCAGAATATCCGCAAGAAAGATTTCACCTGGACTACAACCTTGTCTTTCACCATGAACCGCAACAAACTGGTGGAACTCTACGGTGACGGCAATGATGATATCACCAACAACCTCTTCCTTGGCAAGTCCCTCGGCGCCCATTATGGTTGGAACTGGATTGGCATTGTTCAGGATACCGATGCCGAGTACATGGAGAAGAACGGAGCCAAGCCCGGCGATGCCATGTATGAAGATTTGAATGGCGACGGTTTTATCGGCCCGGATGACCGGAAGATCCTGGGGTATAACAAGGAAGCTTTCCGGATGGGTCTTTCCAATACGCTCCGTTACAAAGACCTGACCCTCTACTTCATGTTCAACGGTATCTTCTCTGCCGGAGAATATGGTCTTGCGCAGAACAACTTGGCTTATCTTTCCTACGAAGGCATGCAGAACACCAATATGTTCGACCATCCGTACTGGACGGCGGAAAACCGCAGCACCGTTTACCCGCGTGCCAATTTCCAGGACAGCAAGTTTACGGCTCTCCAGAAATACGGCTTCATCCGTCTCCAGGACGTGAGCCTCAGTTATGATCTCAAGGCTTCCTGGCTCAAGAAGGCCCATATTGCAGGACTTCAGATGTTCGTTTCCGGCAAGAACCTCTTCTTTATCGCTCCCGGCTGGGATTTCAGTGACCCTGAGGTGCGCAACCCGCGTTCCCAGCAGCTTCAAAGAACCTATACCTTCGGTGTTAACGTAAGATTCTAAAAGGATTTCCACAATGAAAAAGACAATCTATATCGCAACTGCTTTTGTTGCTGCTGTTTCGCTGGCCGCCTGCACGTCCGACATGGACTATCTGACGGAAAAGCCCAAGACCATTTATACAGTGGACAATGCCTTTGAAAAAAGTTCCCAGGTCGATGCCCAGCTGGTCCGCTGTTATGATGAGCTGTTTGTCCTGCACGGCTGGTGCGGCGGCTCCGATGTCGTTATTTTCGGCGCGCCCGGTTCCACGCTTTCCGGGTATGGTGCAGACTGTATTGAAGGAAACGGCCAGGCTTCCAGTGCTGCTACCGCTTTCTCCAACTACGCTTCGCTGAACGCCCTGAACGGTCGTTTCTATACTCTTTGGAACGAACTTTATCAGGTTGCCAGCTATGCCAACCTGGCCCTCTATGGTGCTGAACAGGTAAACTGGAGCAGCAACGAGGATAAAGCCTATGCCGTTGCCCAGGCAAAATTCTTCGTCGGTTGGTCCTACCTTCGTTTGGGCGAGTGCTTCGGCGGTGTCCCGATCGTGAAGGAATTCAACCAGGACCTCCGTTTCGACTATACCCGGAATACCCGTCAGGAAGTGTATCAGTATGCCATCGACTGTTTTACCGAAGCTGCCGCCGGCCTTCCCGACTATCCCAGGCAGGACGGACGTCTTTCCGCTACGGCCGCTCAGCATTATCTGGCCGAAGCATACATCGCCCAGGGTGTGGAAACCGGTGACAACAGCTGCTATACAAAGGCAATTGCCGCTGCCGATTATGTGATTTCCCGCCATCCTCTGATGACCTCCCGTTTCGGCGTCCGTGCCAATCCTGCCGATACCGGATACTCCGATTTCGGCACCAGTTATCGCGTGGCCAACTACAAGGAAGACGGTAATGTGTTCTACGATCTCTTCCAGATCGGCAACTATGATCGCAGCGAGGGCAATACCGAGTCTGTCTGGGTGATGCAGGCTGCGACCTTCGAGCAGTACGCCTCTTCCGGCGGATACCGTCAGACCGGTTATGGCTATGGCCAGCCGATGCGTGACATCCAATTCAACGATGCCTTCAAGGAGCCCGGTGCAAACGGTCCCTGGCAGGGGCGCCACGATGAGTCCAAGTATCCCAACAATGGTTCCAGTTTCTATCACAACGGCGGTTCCTGGGGTATGTTCGGTTCCACTGACTACAGCGACGAATACATCTATCGCGACCAGTTCGCCGATGACATGCGCAACTCCCAGGTGGTGCTTATCAGCCCGGTCATCACTTGCATGGACCATTCCATGTATGGCCAGCCGGTTACGAAGGATATGATTCTGGAACCCGCGCGTTATATGCGCAATTCCTGCAAGGTCATGCTGGCCGATGGCTGGGGATATAATGCCCATCACTCTCTGATCGGTCAGAACTGGCAGGAAATGTGGGGGCGCGACTGGTATGCAGCCCGTTCTTCCGAGACTTATCTCCTGAAGGCTGAAGCTCAGCTCCGTGGAGGAGATGCAGCCGCTGCTGCCGCTACCCTGAATGTGGTCCGCCAGCGTGCCCAATGCTCTTATCTTTACGATACTGTGACTATCTACGACATCCTGGACGAACGTGCCCGCGAACTCATTTGGGAAGAGCAGCGCTGGCCTACTCTCCTCAGGATGGCCAAGCAGGGTGAAGACAACGAAGTGATGCATCATCAGTTGCTTACCCATGCCATGTACGTACACGACTATCCGTATTTTACCGGAACCATTTCCTGGTCTCTCTTCCCGATCCCCCAGCAGGTAATCGACCTGAATACCGATGCTGTGCTGGAACAGAACAAGGGTTGGTAAGGGGTTATACATAATGGTTGGTGATCCGGCAGGGGGCGAAAAAACACCTGCCGGATCTTTCCTATAAGGCATCGGCCTCCGATCCGGACGGCAACGCTGTGAGCCTCTCCTGGTGGCAATACCGCGAAGCCGGCACCTGCGACGCTGAACTTGCCCTTGAAGGCGCGGATGGCCCTTCCTGCACGTTCACCGTTCCGGCCGATGCCCCCACCGGTTCCACCCTCCATGTGATTCTGCAAGGAACCGATGATGGAGCTCCGGCGCTTACCAGGTTCCAGAGAGTAATCATTACCTTGAAATAGCGTAAAGTGGACGCGGCCTACTGGGCGAGTTTACCGAAACGGTTTTCGATGGCAGAACTATCGGAATTGGATCCAATCCAGGGCGAAGAGCTCATACTCATCCGGGTGTTGGACGGCACCCGGCATCATCGGACGGCCCCCAGGACCATTCGGAGCGGGCGTCTCCACCTCGGGAGCCGGGACACCGTCAAAATCCAGCCATAAGGCATGGACGCCGGACAAGCGCTTGATCCGGGCATCCTGTACAGACCATTCTTTTCCGGCCGGAATCCGGATGCGGCCAAGTTCCTCGCCTTCCGGGCCGTCTGCCCGCACGATGACTGTTCCGCCTAATTTGGAGCGGACGCGGAGCGCAATACTGCTTGCACCAGTGCCGAAGTCCAGATACTTCCAGACTGCTGCATCGCCGCCGTGGATTCCACCCAATTCTTCACGGTCTTCGCGCCCGTCCATCCGGCGGATACGTACATTTCCGCGCATCCGGCAGGCCTTCGCTGCGTCCAGCCGGGCAAAGGCATCCAGCGGTCCTGCAGCGCCCTGCGAGGTCATTTCCACCTCGTCGATGGTTCCGTCGGGATTGAAATGGATGGGCTCGATGCAGGCTTTGCGCATTGTCCTGCTGCCGTGGGTGGAGCGGTGGTAGAGCACATACCAGTCGTCTCCGAACTGCACCAGGGATCCGTGATTGTTCCAGGATTCGGGATCACATCCGGCATTGTCGATAATCACACCCTTGTATTCATACGGGCCCAGGGGCGATGTGGCCATAGCATAGCCCAGGCAAGTGGGCCTTCCGTTGCGGCTGATGTCGGCAAAAATGAAATAATAGTATCCTCCGCGCTTGACCACATAGCTCCCTTCATGGAAAAAATGGTCCTTTTCCGTCACGATGCCGTCTACCATGGTAGACAGGTCGAGGGTCTTCATGTCCGGGTTCATCTTGGCACCCTTGGCAGAGAACTGTCCCCAGAAGTAATAGGCCTGCCCATCGTCATCGATGAAGATGGCCGGGTCGATCTGTGTGGGGCCTTCAATCTTTACTCCGTCCCGGAACGGCCCGGCAGGTGAATCCGACACTGCTACGAATTCCTCGCCGCGCGGAGTATCATAGTAGAGAAAATACGTTCCGTTCCGGTACATCATGTCCGGGGCGTAAACGGGCATTTCCCCATTTCGGTAAGAGTAAGGATGCAGCGTCCAATTCCGCAGGTCGGGCGATGAAAGGACGTGGTAATCCGTCGAGCAGTAATAGGCCGGAGAAACGTCCAGCGATCCGTAGATATACAGCTGTCCGTCCACCACGCGGGAAGATGGATCGGCAATGTACACGCCCATCGGAGAAATGGGATTCTGAGCCAGGACATGGATGAACGCGAGGATGCAGAGAGACGACAGAATCTTTTTCATGTGTTTAGAAGCTGTTTAAATTTGAGTGAAATATTTTGCTAATAGAGCGTGTAAATAACTGAAAATCAGTAGGTTAATTGAAATATTTTTCATAACTTTATGGTAGTCAATCATTTAAGTTATGAGTCAATATCCAACTAACCTCACTGATAAACAGTGGCAAGTTACTGAAAATATCCTGGATCCGCAACATCGCAAAAGGAAATACTCTCTCAGGGACATTATGGATGCTATCATGTACATAGTCAAAACGGGGTGCCAATGGCGTATGCTCCCTCGGGACTTTCCGCCCTTCAACACCGTCTTCTACTACTTCAACAAATGGAAGCTGGAGGGCGTGTTTGAAGAGTTGCTTGATACCCTTCATGTCATCATCCGAAGGATGGCTGGGCGAGAAGATACTCCCAGCCTTGGTATCATCGATTCCAGAAGCATCAAATCCTCCCACCACGTTGCCCCGGACCGTGGCATTGACGGCAACAAGAAGATCAAAGGGCGCAAGGAACATATTGTCGTTGATACACTTGGCCTTCCTATGGGTGTCGTGGTTCATGAGGCTAACATTCATGACAGTGTAGGTGCTCATTCGGTTATTGACGCTATGCAAGGCTGCTTCCCGAGATTGAAAAAGATACTGGCAGATGGCGGATACAAAGGGCAAAAACTCATTGATGCCGTCCGCCAGAAACTGGGTGCAGAGTTCACGGTCGTCCTTAGACCTGACGAATCCTCAAAGAAGTTCAATGTCCTGCCGCTCCGCTGGATTGTGGAGCGCTCGTTCTCGTGGTTGGAAAACTTTCGGAGAATTGCCATGGACTATGAATTCTACTCTGACACCGGTGAAGCGATGGTTCAACTCGCCTTCTGCCGGCTTATGTATAACAAAATCTACGATTGAAATTTAAACAGCTTCTAAGTTTATTTGGTCAGCGGGATGTAAGGAATGAAGGGGAAGCCTTCCAGGGTGCGCATGTTGGTCTCGATGTCCCTGAGGGCTTTGAGGCGGGAGCGGTTCTGCTGCTCGCGGCGGGCCGCCAGTTCCTCCTCAGAGGGCTGGGGACGCTGTCCGCCGGGTCCGCCCGGGCCGAAGTTCATGCGGGGCATTTCGCGGGTCTGGCTCATGCGGTTGTGTCCTTCGGCCTTCTGGAACATGGCCTCGCGGGTCATCGGGTCTTCCATCTCCAGCACCCAGTCGTGGCCTCCGTTTGCGTAGAACTGGCCCAGTACGGCCTTATAGTCCATGAAATCTCCCTGGCCGATAAAATAGAAGTCCTTCACATGCAGCATGGGAATCCTGTCGGCATGGTCGCGCAGGAACTGCGCCGCATCCCGGCCGCCGATCTGCACCCAGAACACGTCGTCCTCGAATTTCACCAGGTCGGGGTCGGTATGCTCTATCATGAAATCCACAATCTGCTTGTCGGAATCCACCAGCGGGTTGAACTCGATGTTGTGCAGGTGATAGAGGAACTGGATGCCGTATTTCTTGGCGATGGCGCCGATCTTATCCAGTACCTGACAGCAGGTGAGGGCGTGCTCCTCGTTGCCCCAGAACATGTTGGCGGTCATGGCTACGTACTTCACGCCCAGGACGGCGTCTTCCTTGAAGGTCTCCTCCCAGCGTGCCAGATATTCCGGCGTGTCTTCGATGGCGCTGGCCATGGTGACGTCGGAAACCACGCGAAGCCCATATTTGTCGAAGATGGCGCGCGCTTCTTCAGGGGTAAGACCTAGCATACGACCACCCATGAAATTGTTGACCTCAACATACGTTGCGCCTGTCTGCGCCACCCGGCGGACGGAATCCTCGAAATCGGCCCCGATGCCGATGACCGAGCAGAGCCCAACGCCGATGTCTTTTTTCAGGATGTCCCGGCCTTTGCCGTCGAAGATGGCACGGCCTGTCTCAAGCCCTTCGCAGGCGGCCGTCACATCCACGATGGCCTCCGGACTGTCCGGACGCACAATCACCATGGCACCGCCGAGGTGAGTAAGGGGAGTACGGGAGCCGAAGCTCTCCATCCCGTTCATCGACCCGTTGCCGGAAGCGACAAACTCCGCTCCCTGCACATTGATGTTCAGCTTAAAGGTGTCCGGGACGATGACGCCTTCATCGTCAATTACTTCCAGTTTCAGGAAGACCAAGTCATCGGCTACGTTGTAGCGCTCGCGGAGGATGCGGACGGCGGCGGGTTTTCCGGGGGTACGGAGCACGCGGCTCTCCATTTCCTTGCCGTCGCGGAGCGAGATGGCAACCAGTTTGCCGGGCACGTATTCGACACCTTCGAAGGTGGCTGTGAGGTTGTCGTCCGTGTTCTGGATCCCCACTACCTTGCCGTTCACTTCCAGGCGTACCTGCGGCTCCTTGGTGAATACGCGGACCTGCACTTTCTCGCCCTCATGGCCGGGGAAGTACCAGAGAGATTCCTCACGCTGCCAGCCCCAGAGGCCCATGGTCTCTTTGGTATTCTCCGGCATGGGTTCGTGAACCAGGATCTCCAGCGGAGAAACATCCCACATCACCCGGCGGTAGCGTCCCTGCGGCTTCACATCCCCGACGAGGTCGATGTCTCCGCAGTAATTGACGTAAGTGGCCGGGAACTGCACCTGCGGCATGCGCGGGGCACCGGCAGGGGCGTTTCCGCCACCTCCGAACCACATCATGGCCGGATTCTGGTTCTCCTTGGGACCCATCGAGGTCTGGAACTGCGGCATCTGGCGCTCCGGCTGGTCGGCCGGTACATAGCGGCTGGAACCCAGTCCGGCTTCTCCCAGATGGTCCAGGGCCGTCCAGACAAAGTCACCGATGACATAAGGCTTCTCCTCCACATCCTTCCAGTAGGCATAGGACTGGTTGGGATAGGATTCGGTCCCTACGATCACCCGGTCGGGGAATTTCCCGTGGTCGCCTTCGTAAAGATGGCGGAGGTAGTTGTACCCGCTCACGTCCAGATGCTGGAAAGTGTACTGGGAATTGTCCCAATCCAGGTGGATGTAGGCGCCTGTAATGCCCTGGGTGACCAGGCGGGTCGGGTCCAGCTGGCGGACCTTGTCGCTGAGCTGCTTGCCGATCCGGGAGGCATCCTTGATGCTCCAGTTCGGGATTTCATTGCCGATGCTCCAGAGGATGATGGAAGGGTGGTTCCGGTCCCGCAGCATCATGTCGGTAAGGTCGCTTTCCCAGCATTCAACGAAGAACTGGGAGTAGTCGTCGGTGTTCTTGGGCTGTTCCCACATGTCGGTGAACTCGTCCATCACCAGCAGGCCCAGTTCGTCGCAGGCTTCCAGAAAAAAGCGGGAAGGCGGGTTGTGGGCGCAGCGGACGGCATTGTAGCCGCTTTCCTTGAGCTGGCGCACCCGGCGGTATTCGGCCGTGCGGTAAGCGGCGGCTCCCAGCAGGCCGTTGTCGTGATGGACGCAGCCGCCTCTGAGCAGGACAGGCTCTCCGTTGATGCGGAGACCGTTCTGCGCGTCGCACGCGATGGAGCGAATGCCGAAACGCTGCTCGTAGCTGTCCAGGAGGGTGCCGTCCTTGCTTTTCAACTCTACGCGGGCGGTATAGAGATGGGGATGCTCCGTGTCCCAGAGGCGGGGCCTCTCCACCTTCAGATTCACTTTGCCCTGGGCCGATGCCGCCGCATTTATGCGGAGGGACGCCTTCCCCCCGGTGACACAGGTCCCGGTTGCATCCAGGATGGAGATGACCGCCTGGATGTCCGTGCGCTTGCGGGTGTCATTGACGGCGGAGACGGCAACCAGCACTTCGGCATCGGCCTTGGAAACGGACGGTGTGGTCACATTGACGCCCCACTGGGCCACATGCACAGGCTCTGTAACCACCAGGGAGACTTCCCTGTACAGGCCGGAACCGCTGTACCAGCGGGTGTTGCGGCCGAAGTTGCGGACTTTGACCACAATCTCGTTGGCCTCCCCGGGAGTGAGCAGGAGGTCCGTGATGTCGAAATAAAAAGGGGTATATCCGTTTTTGTGACTGCCGGCCGGTTTCCCGTTCACGGTGACGTCGGTTTCCATATAGGCGCCGTCAAAGAGCAGGGAAAAGCGTTTTCCCGCCTCTTCGGGGGTGACGGTGAAGGTTTTCCGGTACCAGCCGGTTCCGCCGCCCAGGTAGCCCATGGCGCGGCCGTTGGCGGAGGCGCTGGTGAAAGGGCCCATGGTAGTGACGCCTTCGGCCTCTACGGCAGGTTCCATGCTGAAATCGTGGGGGAGGTCCACTACTTTAACGGTAGCGAGGGAATCCCGGGAGAATTCCCAGCCATTGCTGAAAACACGTTCCTCGGCCCGGACGCTGAGAGAGAGGCCTGTCAGGGCAAGGACAAAAAGAAAGGGTCTGAAACTGTTCATCATTTGCACATTTTACTGGATGCAAAGGTAACAGCCCAGACTCTTTCTTTTGTTTCAGAAACTGCAATTATGCTTTCAATTTCTTTAAAAGGAGCTTATTTCACCGTGAGGACGGCCTTTTGCAGGCGCTCGCTGTCGGGGCCGGCCATAATCTCAAAGTCTCCGGGTTCGCAGACCCAGGCGCAGTCGTGGTTGTAGTAGGAGAGTTCTTCCGCGGTAAGGGTGAAATCTACCTTGGCAGATGCTCCGGCGGCGATGTGCACCTTCTTGAAGCCCTTCAGCTCCTTCACCGGACGGGTGGAGGTGGCGTAGATGTCGTGGATGTACAGCTGCACGATCTCGTCGGCGTCGCGGGAACCGGTGTTGGTCACGGTGACGGAGGCCGTCACGGAACCGTTCAGCGGCATCTCGGAAGCGCTCAGGGTAACGGGGGAGTACTCGAAGGTGGTGTAGGACAGGCCGAATCCGAACGGATACAGCGGTCCGTTGAGCTCGTCTTCGTAGCAGCTGGTGAACTTCCGGTAAGGTTCGTAATCCGGGTGCGGACGACCGGTGCTCTTGTGGTTGTAGTAGAGCGGAAGCTGGCCTACGGCACGCGGGAAGGTGGTGGTAAGCTTGGCAGAAGGGGCGTAGTCGCCGAAGAGCACGTCTGCCACGGCATGGCCGCCTTCGGAGCCCGGAGACCATACGTTGAGGATGGCGTCCATATTTTCGGACTCCCAGTTCAGGGTGAGCGGGCGGCCGGTGACGAGCACCATCACGACAGGCTTGCCGGTGGCTTTCAGGGCCTTCAGGAGCTCCAGCTGGGCGTCCGGCAAGGAGATGTCCGTGCGGGAGGCGCCTTCGCCGTTCATATTGGGCACTTCACCCACGCAGGCAATCACCACATCGGCCTGACGGGCCTTGGCCACGGCATCAGCCACCAGTTTCTGCTGGGGAACGGTGTGGAGGGCAGGAATGGGGTAGTTGGGGGCGAAGTACTTGATCATGCCGTACAGGATGCTCTCTTCCAGGTCTTTGTCCTTGAAGAGCCAGCTGCCCTCCGCATAGGTGGCGGGGGTTACTTCGGAGATGCCCTGGTACAGGGTTACGCTCTCTGCGTTGTGGGACGACATAGACCAGGTGCCGGCCATCGCTTCCCCATTTTGCGCCAGCGGGCCCACCACGGCCACGCGGGCGCCCTTCTTCAGCGGCAGCACGCCGTCGTTCTTCAGCAGCACCAGGCACTCGCGGGCGGCTTCGCGGGCGAAGGCCAGGTGCTCGGGCGTATAGACATCCTTGGCGGCGCGCTCCGGGTCCAGGTACTTGTAGGGGTCGTCGAACAGGCCCAGCTTGTATTTGGCTTCCAGGATGCGGCGGCAGGCGCGGTCGATGTCGGCCTTGGAGATACGTCCTTCCTGGAGGGATTTCTCCAGCGTACCCACGAAGCCGTCGGAGTTCATGTCCATGTCCAGGCCGGCCTGCAGGGAACGGGCCGACACTTCCTGGAGGTCTCCGATGCCATGGGCGACTTCTTCCAGCACGGCGGTGGCGTCGCTCACGATGAAGCCGTCGAAGCCCCAGGCCTTGCGGAGCAGATCGTCCATCAGGTAGGTGTTCATGGTGGCCGGAATGCCTTCGAACTCATTGAAGGAACTCATATAGCTGGCGGCGCCGGCATAGGCGGCCTGCTGGTAAGGGCGCAGGTAGCCGTTCAGGGCTTCCTGGCGGCTCAGGAATACGGAATTGTAGTCGCGGCCGGCCTCTGCGCCGCCATACAGGGCGTAATGCTTGACGCAGGTCATCACGTCCGTGTTGTCGTAGGCGCCGTCACGGCCCTGGTAGCCGTACACATAGGCCTTGGCCAGTTCGCCGCCCAGGAAGGGGTCTTCTCCGCCGCCTTCCACGATGCGGCCCCAGCGCGCATCGCGGCAGATGTCCACCATCGGGCTGAACACCCAGTTGATACCGCTGGCCGATGCCTCCTTGGCGGCGATGCGGGCGGTCTTTTCCACCAGTTCCGGATTCCAGGAAGTGGACAGGCCCAGGGGGACCGGGAACACGGTCTGGTAGCCGTGGATCACGTCCATACCGGTGATCAGGGGGATGCCGGCACCGGATTCCATAGCGATTTTCTGGATATCGCGCAGGTATTCCACGTTACCGCTGCCGTAGATGCCGCCCAGCTTTCCGGCGCGGAGCAGTTTCACGTTCTCGTCCTCTTCGGTGACGCGGAGGGCCGACACAAAGCCGGAGGCGGAATGCAGGTTGAGCTGGCCGATCTTCTGTTCCAGCGTCAGTTTGCCCATCAGCTCGTCGATGAAGTGGTCCATCTTGGCGTCTTTCGAAGCCGATCCGGACCCGGAGGCGCAGCCGGAGAGGATCCCCAGGGCGGCTACGGTCAGAATGATAAACTTTTTCATATGAGTTTTTGGTTGTTTGGTTTCACGCCATTTCTCCCAGCTGGGAATCGTCGTAGGGGCCGAACCACTCCCGCAGTTTTGCCTTGGCCTGTTCCTTGATTTCCGGCGTGATGGCGGAGGCTACGAAACTGACGGCGGCGATGAGGGCGGCCCAGTCGTCGGCCATGCCGGCGAAGGGAAGCAGGTCCGGAATCACGTCGGCCGGAAGGATAAAGTAGCCCAGCGCGCCCATGATCACCATCCGGTAACGGGCGGGGGTGTTGGGGTCTTTGAGCACGTAGAACAGCAGCAGGACGTAATAGATGAGCTTGATGCCGGCTTTCCTGGCTATCTTGCCCACCTTTTTCCACAGTTTGTCTTCGCTGTATTCGCCCTGGTAGACCGGCAGGTCTTCCGCCGAGAGGTTCTTGTCTTTACGCATCTTCGGCCAGGGCTTTCTGGTAACACTCGCGGCAGAGCGGCTCATAGGTGTCCTTCTCTCCCAGCACAACCAGCTTTCGGCTGTCCGAGAGGCGGTGTGAGTGGTTGGCGAGGGCACCGCAGCGGACGCAGATGGCATGGACCTTCTGCACGTCTTCCGCGATGGCCATCAGGCCCGGCATCGGCCCGAAGGGCTTGCCCAGATAGTCCGTGTCCAGGCCGGCGATAATCACGCGCACGCCCCGGCCTGCCAGCTCCTGGCATACGTCGATGATGCTTTCGTCGAAGAACTGGGCTTCGTCGATGCCCACCACCTGCACGTCAGGGGCTATCTGCAGCATCCGGGACGGGCTTTTGATGGGGGTGCAGGAAATGCTGTGGGAATCGTGCGAGACTACGTCCAGGTCTGAGTAGCGCTTGTCGATGGTGGGCTTGAAAGTGGCGATTTTCTGTTTGGCGAACTGGGCCCTCTTGAGCCTCCGGATCAGCTCTTCCGTTTTGCCGGAGAACATGGAGCCGCAAATTACCTCGATGCAGCCCGCTTTTTTTGCATTTTCCAAAAACATTTCCGTAACTTTGTTGGTAGTGATTGCAAATATAGTCATTTATGGACAAAACTCATACAGAATTCGTGCAAGAATTTGAAGCCGAACTCGCCGCCTTGAAGTCCCGCCTCCAGGCTCTTGAAGAGGAACTCGCCCGCTATCGGGAAGTGCTGGAAAACCAGCCGGAAGAGCCCGGGGAACCTGTCCCTCAGGAAGATGCAGCGGAACCTGTCGAAGCGGCTCAGGAAGACTTTCCGGTCGATTTCACGGAAGAGGAAATCGGCAATGTGGAGGCTCCCGCTGGGGATTATCCCCAGGCCGATGCAATCCCGGAAGAGGGGAGCGAGGCCATTGACGTGGATGTGGAGATGGAACTTCCGCCTCTCCCGGACGCCCCTGCGCCGGACGTCGCGGAGGAGCCGGTTTCCGCCGATGTTCCCGGGGCCGGAGATGCGGACGAAACGGCCGGCCTGCCCTGGCGGACCGACAAGCCCGGCCTTCCGGTCAAGAACATCCGCAGCGGCATCTCGCTGTATGACAGGGCCCTTTTCATCGGCACGCTTTTCAAGGAAGACTACGCGCTGTACGATGCCACCATCCAGGACCTTAACGCCTGCACCACGCTGGACCAGGCCGTAGACTATATCCGCAACCGGTTCCCGTCATGGAACCTCCACTCGGACGTGGTGTACAATTTCATGATGGCCATCCGTAAAAAACTGGGCTGATGGCAGGAAAACTCTACATCGTCCCGACTCCGGTGGGCAATCTGGAAGACATGACCTTCCGGGCCGTGCAGGTATTGAAGGAGGCCGACCTGATCCTGGCCGAGGATACCCGCACCTCGTCGGTCCTGCTGCATCACTACGATATCCACGGCCGCCTGCAGAGCCATCACAAGTTCAACGAGCACCAGACGGTGCAGCTGGTGAAAGACCGTATCCTGGGCGGCCTCAATGTGGCCCTCATCAGCGATGCCGGCACGCCCGGCATCTCCGACCCGGGCTTCCTTCTGGCCCGCACCTGCGCCGAAGAAGGCATTGTGGTCGAGACGCTTCCGGGGGCGACGGCCTGCATCCCGGCCATCGTTTCTTCCGGCCTTCCGTGCGACCGGTTCTGCTTCGAGGGCTTCCTTCCCCAGAAGAAAGGCCGGCAGACCCTGCTTCAGCAGCTTGCCTCGGAAACCAGGACGATGGTTTTCTACGAATCGCCCTACCGTCTGGTAAAGACCCTGGAGCAGTTTGCGGAGTTTTTCGGTGACGGACGCCAGTGTTCGGTGGCCAGGGAAATCTCGAAGGTGCACGAAGAGCACCGGCGCGGAACGCTCCGCGAAGTGGCGGACTGGTTCCGCGAACATGAACCCAAAGGAGAAATCGTAATTGTTGTGGCCGGCGCGCAGCCGGTAAAACCCGAAAAGAAGAAGCGGTATGGAAGAGGGGAAGACGAAGAAGGGGAAGAGTAGCCTCCAAGGCAGTTTCGTGACGGGCGCCATCGCCCTTGTATTTCTGATTATTGGCTATCAGACCGCCCTGCTTGTCCACAAGGCGGCCGTAACGCGTATTGCGGCAAACCAGGACCGCCCCGATACGGTGTATGTGGTGGACCGCGCCCTGGCCGAGAAAGTGCTGCAGGAGATTCCCGCTCAAGCCGGGAATGACGTTCCCGGCTCCGACCGCTCCGTCATGACCGGCTCCGGCCGGTCATCTTCCGTGATTGTCCGGAAGGAAGCTTCTCATTCTCAGGAGGTGAAAACGCTTCGGAGCCGCACTGTGGAATCTTTCCGGTTCAATCCCAACACCGTCTCTGCGGAAGACTTGCAGCGGCTGGGCTTCTCCGAAAAGCAGGCGCTGTCCATCGTCCGTTATCGGGAAAAAGGCGGCCGTTTTCGCCGCAAGACCGATTTTGCCAAATCCTATGTGGTAGCCGATTCTGTCTATGCCCGGCTGGAGCCTTTTATCGACATTCCGCTCCTGGACATTAACCGGGCCGACAGTGCCGCCCTGGTGGCCCTCCCCGGCATCGGCCCCTGGTTCGCCGCCCGGATTGTCAGTTACCGGGAAGAGCTGGGCGGCTACTCCCGGCCGGAGCAGCTGATGGAAATCTATCACTTCGATCGGGAGAAGTTCGACGGCCTGGCCGACCTAATTAGCTGTTCACGTCCAGACCCTTATCCACTCTGGACGCTGCCGGAGGAAGAACTAGCCCGGCATCCCTACATCTCCAAGGCCGAAGCCCACGGCGTTGTCCTGTACCGTATGCATCAGCCCCGGGAGGCCTGGACGGTGGAAGGACTGAAAAAGGCCGGCGTGCTCTCGGAAGAACATGCTGCCAAACTGGCCCACTGCCGGATTGAGTAGCTACTTGTTCATGCCAGCACGGTCAGTCACGTTTCGCATCCATTTCCTGACCGAGCTTGCTTTTTCCGTCAATCTTAGTCGTATTTTTACCAGTTTTTGTGACTGAGACCGTTATCTAATGCCATAGTCTTTTGAACGGATGGCTTGGGAAACAGTCAGTTCTGAAAGATACAATGCTCGTGAGAGTTGGAGCGGGGAAAGCCCCAGCCTTTCATTCAATTTTATGGCAACAAGGCACTTTTCTTCCCTTGAAATAGACTTGAACAGCCGGCCGGGATAAGTGTTTCGAAGTTCGGTGTTCGCTATTTCCCGGACTTCGTTCATTGAAAACTCGACGGTTTCACCCAGCGACCTGGCAATCACTACGGCCGTTTCGTATTCTTTTACTAAACGTGTGTGGAAATCTTTTGGCGAGGCAAACAATCGCATAACCTCTTTTGCTTTTACAAAATTGGATGGTAGAATCCCCAGTTCGGGATGAATCTCCCAGTCTGGAGGCAATACTTCTTTTGAGCCGATGAGCGACCGCACTCTGGTTTGAGAGATGGATGACACCCTGTCTCCTTTTATCAGCGTCGCCAGTTCATTGAAATACAGATAAGTGCTTCCCCATTTATGACCTCCCGGAATGCAGCAGTTCTTTTCGTAGGGATTTCTGGCTGTATAAATGATTTCATCGCGCAGGGCATTTTCATTCGGAATGGGTTTTAATAGGCAGCCGTAGTTCTCCGGGAGGGGCGGCAGTCCCATTTTAGTCAATTGTTCCGAAATACGCCTCTTCAGATAGGAAAAAACGCGCATGCATTGAGCCCCAGTAGCACGCACGATGTCATGTAAATGATTGTGCATTAGTTCAAAAGCATAGGTTTCAACGCCGTATTTCAACGTAGATAGTGCAATGCCGCTCATTCCCAACCTGTAATCCTCATTCGTGGTGAACAGGTTGCGTCCTTCCAGGCGGTCAAAGCACAGGTGATAGAAGCCCTTGGGTAAATGGTTGTATGCTTCGCGAGTTATTCTGTTCATAATACTAATATTTGTCGACCTCGGTCAAAAATATGGCCAAAAACAGGACTGAGACCATCATAGAAAGCAATCTTAGTCACGAATTGACGCCAAAACGTGACTAAGATTGTAAAATAGGGAAAAATAGATTAGTCTTGCAACGAAGAGAGGGCCTCGCGGATCTTGGCTTCGATCTCTTCGGCCAGCTCGGGGTTGTCCAGCATCAGTTTCTTGGTGGCTTCGCGTCCTTGGGCCAGTTTGCTGTCGTTGTAGCTGAACCAGGAACCGGACTTCTGGATGATGCCCAGCTCTACGCCCAGGTCCACGATTTCTCCGCTGCGCGAAATGCCTTCTCCGAAGACGATGTCGAATTCCGCCTTCTTGAAAGGCGGGGCCATCTTGTTCTTGACCACCTTCACCTTCACATGGTTGCCCAGGGCTTCGTCGCCGTCCTTGATCTGGGTGGTGCGGCGGATATCCAGGCGGACGGAAGCGTAGAACTTGAGGGCGTTGCCGCCGGTGGTGGTTTCCGGATTGCCGAACATGATGCCGATCTTCTCGCGGAGCTGGTTGATGAAGATGCAGCAAGTGTTGGTTTTGGAGATGTTGGCGGTGAGTTTGCGGAGGGCCTGGGACATGAGGCGGGCCTGGAGGCCTACCTTGTTCTCTCCCATTTCACCTTCTATCTCCGCCTTGGGTGTAAGGGCGGCGACGGAATCGATGACCACGATATCCACGGCGCCGCTGCGGATGAGGTTGTCGGCGATTTCCAGGGCCTGTTCGCCGTTGTCAGGCTGGGAGATGAGCAGGGTGTCCAGATTCACGCCCAGGGCCTTGGCGTAGGTTCTGTCGAAGGCGTGTTCCGCATCGATGATGGCGGCGATGCCTCCGTTTTTCTGGGCCTGGGCGATGGCGTGGATGGCCAGGGTGGTTTTACCGGAGGATTCCGGACCGTAGATTTCGATGATGCGGCCTTTGGGGTATCCGCCGATGCCCAGCGCATGGTCCAGGGAGATGGAACCGCTGGGGATGACCTGAGAGGCATCCCATTCCGGCTGGTCTCCCAGCTTCATGATGGTTCCTTTTCCGTAATCTTTCTCAATCTTGTCGATAGTTGCCTGGAGCGCCTTGAGTTTGGCGGCGTTTACCTGGGCATCTGTCATTTCTTCTGCTGCTTTTGCCATAATCTGTTACTGTTAGTATTGTTTGCGGGCATCCCGGACCGCTTGCAGACAAAGTTAATGAAAAACTCCGACAATCAAGCATTTTTTCTTTCCTTGTTTATTATTATTTTTGTGGTTCTAAAAGAGAGGAGTTACCATGAAACAACGTCTGCTTGGAAAAACACCCGACCAACTGAAAGAGATCGCCCTGCAAGCCGGCCTCCCTGCCTTTGCCGGGAAGCAGATGGCCCAGTGGCTGTATCAGAAGAGGGTTGGCAGCATCGAGGGAATGACCAATCTCTCCAAGGCCGGCCGGGACGCGCTTTCGCAGCAGTGGGAGGTGGGCATGACCCGCCCCCTGGGCTCCCAGACTTCGGTCGACGGCACCCGGAAATACCTGTTCCCGGTAGGGGAGGACCCCCTGAACGCGGTCGAGACGGTGATGATTCCGGACGAAGACAGAAAAACGCTCTGCGTCAGTTCCCAGGCCGGCTGCAAGATGGGCTGCAAGTTCTGCATGACGGGCCGGCAGGGCTTTCACGGGAATCTGGAGGCGGCCGATATCCTCTCACAGTTTTTCGCCGTAGAAGAGGCCGGAGAGCTCACCAACACCGTATTCATGGGCATGGGAGAACCTCTGGACAACTGGGAGGAAGTCCGCCGGGTCATCGAAGTGCTTACGGCGCCCTGGGGCCTCGCGTGGAGTCCCAAGCGGATCACCCTTTCCACCATCGGCGTGCTGCCCAACTTGAAAAAATATCTGGACGAAAGCCGCTGCCATCTGGCGGTGAGCCTGCATAATCCCTTTCCGGAAGAGCGCCTGGAAATGATGCCCGTGCAGAAAGCCTGGCCTCTGGAAGAGGTCATCGGCCTTATCCGTCAGTACGATTTCACCGGGCAGCGCCGCGTAAGCTTCGAATACACCGTATTTGCCGGATGGAACGACACAAAGCGTCATGCCGATGCCCTCCTGCGCCTGCTCCTGGGCCTGGAATGCCGCGTGAACCTGATCCGTTTCCACCGGATTCCCGATTTCCCCTATGCCAGCGCTCCGCTTCCGCAGATGGAGGCTTTCAGGGACCGGCTGGTCAGGGGCGGAATCACTGCCACCATCCGCGCCTCCCGCGGAGAAGACATTTTTGCAGCCTGCGGACTTCTCGCCGGTAAACACAAAGGCCTATGAAAAAGATCCTTCTGGCATTGACCGTGGCCCTGGCCGCACTTTCAGCCGCCGCCCAGGACCGCTCCTCCTCCACCTTCGGCCTGGATCCCCAGGATGCCAAGGCCGTGAAGGACATCCAGCGCCGCATGGCGCAAATCCGCCGTCGCCGGCCCACCGTGGCGCTGGTGCTTTCCGGCGGCGGTGCCAAAGGTGCCGCCACCGTGGGCGCGCTGCGGTACATGGAACAGCTGGACCTCCCCATCGACATGGTGGTCGGCACCAGCATCGGCGGTCTCATCGGCGGCCTGTATTCCCTGGGATACGGTACGGAGTACCTGGACAGCCTCATCCACTCCATCGACTGGGACATGGCCCTGAGCGACAAGGTGGCCCGGGAGTATATCCCCTATTCCAGAACCCGGTACAAAGAGAAATACCTGGTGTCCATTCCGTTCTATTACAAAAGCCAGGACTATCAGGATTATGTGGCGGGCAGCATGCCCTTTGAATCCGGCCAGGACAGGAGCCTGCATCTGGGGGCGGAGGGCGGCCGCAGCCTGAACCGCTATCTGAACGAAAATCTGATGGGAAGCCTTCCTTCCGGATTCGTATTCGGACAGAATGTCAACCAGATTATCACCTCCCGAACGATTGGTTACAGCGACTCCACTGACTTTTTCAAGTTTCCCATTCCGTTTGCCTGCGTAGCGACGGATGTGGCCTCCGGAAAAGCCAAGATCTGGCACAACGGGTCGGTGAACCTGGCCCTCCGCTCCACCATGTCCATCCCCGGCCTCTTCACGCCCGTCCGTACCCAGGGAATGGTGCTGGCGGACGGCGGTATGCGCAACAATTTCCCGGTGGACATCGCCCGTGACATGGGCGCCGATATCGTGATCGGCATCGACCTCTCTACCAGCAGCGTGGAGGCCGACAAAATCAACAACCTGGCCGATATCCTCATGCAGGGGATCGATATGCTCTCCAATGATGCCTTCGAGCGGAACATCAACTCGGTGGACGTCCGTATCCATCCGGATCTTGAGGGGTATAATATGCTGAGTTTTAACAAGGTGGCTATCGACACCATGTTCAACAGGGGATATCGGGCCGCGGAGGCTGCAGCTTCCGAACTGGCCGCCGTCCGCCGCAAAGTGGGAACGGAAAAAAGGAAACTCCAGGCCAGGCCTGCCACGGACCTGAACCATCAGCCGGTGGTGATAGGGGATATCGACATCGTGGGCGTTTCCGCCGCGGAGGCCGATTATATCCGCTCCAAGATGCTGGTGAAGGCCGGCTCCGTGGTCACCTTGCAGGCCATCCAGGACGATGTGGCCACCATCTTCGGCCAGGGTACCTACGATTATGTGAATTACGAATTCCGCGGCAGCATGGAACCCTACCGGCTGCGGATCCTGTGCAAACGCGGTCCCATGCATCAGCTGGGGCTGGGTTTCCGGCTGGATTCGGAAGACCTGGTGTCCATCCTCGTGAACGTGGGCCTGAACACCCATGCCATCCGCGGGTCTTCCATGGATATGACAGCCCGGATCGGCCGCCAGCCCCTGCTGGATTTCCTCTATGCGTACAATTCTCCCAAACTGCCCACCATCAACGTCAGGGCTCGTTTCCGCTGGACCGACCGCGGCAGTTTCACCTCGGCGGGCAGCCTGTACAATATCACATTCCGCGTGTTCAGCCAGGAAATCTACGCTTCCAACATGAAATGGTCTTCCTTTGACGTGCAGGCCGGATTCCGGAACCAGTATTTCAAGGTAGGAAACGTGCTGGCTTCGGATGTGGAAGTGGGCGGTTACGATCTGGCCTCCATGCCCAAGGATTATCCCGGTTTCTTCGTGAACGCCCGCATGGAAACCCTGGACGACGGGTATTTTCCCACGAAAGGCGTGTCGGCCGGTGTCAGCGGCGACCTTATCTCCCGGGCTTTCGCCAAGGACAATTCCCGCTGGTTCGGCATTGCGGCGCTGGACGGCATGATGCCGGTTACCTGGGGACGGTTTACCCTGATTCCGCAGGGAAATGTCCGCTTCCTGTTTGGAGAAGACATTCCGCTTGTCTTTGCCAACATCATGGGAGGCGACCTGGCCGGCCGCTATGCAGACCATCAGATTCCGTTCACCGGCATCAACATGGCCTCTTTCCGGCGCAATTACATGATGATGGGGCGGCTGGATGCGCGTCTGAGGATAGGCACCGGCCATTATGTGAGCGCCATCTTCAACGCTTCGTACGATTTCGACAATTTCGGCTCTTTCGAAAAGGGGGAGCATGTTTTCGGCGCAGGAATCGGCTATGCGTATGATTCCATCCTGGGCCCCCTTAAGCTGAATGTCCACTGGTCTACCATCACCCGGAAAGTGGGCGCCTACTTGTCGATGGGCTTTAATTTCTAGGCCGATGGAAGAAAAAAAATGCCTGGCGCGGCTGCAGCGCCTTTGTTCCAGGGCGGAATATGCTTCGCAGGACATTTACCGCAAAGCCCTGAAAGACATGGAAGGAGACGGAGAAGCCGCCGCCCGCATTCTTTCATCGCTGGTGGAGGACCGGTTCGTGGACGATGCCCGCTACGCGTCGGCCTTTGCCCGGGAAAAGGCCTCGCTGCAAGGGTGGGGGCCGGTGAAAATCCGTTTCCAATTGCGTGCAAAGGGGATTCCGGATGCCGTAATAGACGGAGCGCTGCAGGAAATCGACCCGGAGAAGGCCGGGCAAAAACTGGACGGCGTGGTGGCGGGGAAGTACCGGACGCTCAAGGATGACCCGCAGTGCCGGCTGAAACTGCTCAAATTCGCCCTTTCCAGGGGCTATGAGTATGCCGATGTGGAAGCCGCCGTTTCCCGCGTGATGAAAGGAGAATAAAAAAATGGTGGGGCCGTAAGCCGCTTTCTGTTTTTGAATCTGTCATTTATCTTCGCAACCTACCCCCCGGCATCGGACGGGCAGCCCTCATCTGCCGGTATATTTGGTCTTGCAGGCCCGGATACCGTACCCGCGGCATGTCGCCATGCAGCGTCGTGGGCTCTTACCCCGCGTTTTCACCCTTGCCGGCGGTGATATCGGCCCCTAAAGACCTCCCGCGGCGGTTGTTTTCTGTTACGGTATTTAAAGATTACTCCCTACTGTGCTTTCCACAGACGGGTGCCCTTTCCTGTGCGGACTTTCCTCAGTGCTGGAGCACCGCGACAGATCGTCCCACCATTTTTATGGCGCAAAGGTACGGCGGGAACTTGGATTTTGCAAATCCTACCGCACCTGCAGTTCTTCTACATCCACCCAGCCGGCGTCGTTCCTGGGGGCGGGACGGTTGCAGTAGAAGCCGAATTTGGCCCCGATCCAGGTCTCTGGAGAAGCCGAGAATTCCCCTCCGGCGGGGCGGTATTTTTTTCCGTCGGTGGAATAGCTGAACCGGCATACTGCCTCGGGCACGTTTCCTTCCACGGTCCGGGGATGTACTTCCAGTTTTACCCAAAGGAGTGCTTCCTGCCAGTCCGGGTAGGAAACCGGCGGCACGTTTCCGGAGGCATAGGGGAGGACGTGAGGTTCCTTTCTGTATGGCAGGACTGTCAGGTCTGTAATGGTTTCTTTGCCGTTTTTCCCGGCATCCTTGCATTCCGCGAACTGCAGGCAGGCTCCTGCTTCGGTATCTGTGAGCCGGAGCACGGCATAGTCGTTGCCCATCACGATGAAACCGGCTTCCTCTCCCTTTCCGGGCAGTTGTGCATTGGGATGGAAGCGAAGCCTGGCCGATACGGTGAAGCTTTCGCCGGGGAATTTCTGCAGCAGCAGGTTGAGGCAGTTCCAGAGGTTGGTTTCCGTCGCGTTACGCGGCACGGAATAGAGCCGAACCGACCCGTCCGGAAGTGTGGCGTGCCAGGTGGGGGAGGGAACGGCGGGGTACTGCCATTCCCTCCCTAATCCGTAGGCGTTGAGCCGGGAGGCCGGTGCCGGCATACCGTTGGAGACGGGGCATTCCCAGGCTGTTACGGGCTGCCCCACGCCGTTCCCGTCCGGGTCTTCGCCGATTACGGGCCACCCGTCTTCCTGCCAGGTCATCGGCTGCAGGTGGACGATCCGGCCATAGGCGCCTTTGTCCTGGAAATGGAGGAACCAGCTTTCTCCGGAGGGAGTATCCACCCACGCGCCCTGGTGCGGTCCGTTGACGGTGCCGGGAGCCCAAGCCATCACGACGCGCTCTTCCCATGGCCCGAAGATATCGTTTGCCCGGAGGACCGTCTGCCAGCCGGTGGAAACGCCGCCGGCGGGGGCGAACAGGTAATACTTGCCATCCTTTTTATAAAGTTTGGTGCCTTCGATGGTGGGCTGGGTGCGGTGCCCGTCGTATACGATCCGGGAAGGTCCGGTGAGAGAAGTGCCGTCAGGGGCCATCGGCGCTGCCAGCAGGACGCTCTTGAGCCCGGCGCGGGAGCCGGCCAGCGCATGGGAAAGCCAGGCCCTTCCGTCTTCGTCCCAAAGAGGGCACGGGTCGATGAATCCTTTGGCCTTCACCACCCACACGGGGGCTTCCCAGGTGCCGGCGGGGTCTTGTGTGCGCACCATGAAAACGCCGCGGTCCGGGTCTCCGCAGAAAATGTAGAACCAGCCTTCGTGGTAGCGGATGGCCGGCGCCCAGACTCCGTTTCCGTGCTGGACGGTTCCGTGAAAATCGTCTTCCGGGGCATTCCAGCCGGGGCCCGGATAATCCGTGAGGGCGGCGCCGATCTGCTCCCAGTGCACCAGGTCGCGGGAATGGAGGATGGGAAGGCCGGGGAAGCAGTTGAAGGAAGAGGCTGTCATATAGTAATCCTCTCCGACGCGGCAGACATCCGGGTCGGAGAAATCCTGATGGAGCACCGGGTTCGTAAAGCGCTGCTGAGCGGCGGCGAAAAGCGTGGCGAGCAGCAGGGGGAGGAGGAGCAACTTTTTCATCATCAATAATCTTCGGCGTTGTACCGGGTGAGCAGGTCCATGTGCATGTAATTGTCTCTCCGGGAAGGCGCCCTTCCCAGGACGATGGAATCGGCCAGCACCTCTATGGCGCGCGCCACCTGGATGTCCGGATGCTGGGCGATGAGCATGTTCACCGTTCCGCGCCGGAGGGCCGACAGGTTGGATTCCAGATTGTCGAAGCCGATGACGTGCCTTCCCTTTGCCGGGTGCCTTTCCAGGAAGGGCACGATGAGATGGATGCGGGAATTGAACATGACGATATGGCGCACCTGCGGGAATTCCTCGAAGAAGGCCTCCAGGATTCCGTCCGTCGCTGCCGGATCCGAGGGGTCGATGAACAGGCTCCGGACGGTGCATCCCGGGCAGTGCTCCGAGATGTAGTCCATAAAGCCGGAGCGCCGGAGGACGGTAGGGTCCGACTGCTTTTTCTTGTCCCGGAGAATCCGCACCATGAGCACTTCCTTGACGGGTTCTCCCCCCGTGAGCATATCGGCCGACAGATAGCCGCTCTTATAGGTAGGGATGCCGAAATACGCCAGGTAATCAGGCGTTTCCAGTTTTGTGTCTACAAAGGCATAGGGAATGCCCCTTTCCTGCAACCGGGCTGCGAAGGCAAGGGTTTCCTCCTTGTACATCGGGGCGATGACCGCTCCGGAGGGGTTTTTCTCCAGCAGGGCGCTGCCGGCATTCCGGAAAGAATCTTCATCGTACTGGTCGTAGGTGAACAGTTCCGCGCGGATGCCCAGGGTGCCGGAGGCCGGAGAGGTTTCCTTCATGCCCATCGCGGCAAGTTCCCAGTAAGACCCGGGTTCCGGGCGGGGGAGCAGGACGCCGATGAGGTGTTCCTGCTTCCGGGCCAGCAGCGAGGCGATCACATTGGGATGGTATCCCAGTTCTTCAATCACGGCCATGACTTTGGCCTTGCTTTTCTTGGAGACTTCTCCCCGGTTGTGAAGGACGCGGTCCACCGTGCCTTTCGAAAGGCCGGACAGGCGGGCTATGTCATTGATGGTTACTTTATCCGGAGTGTCCATGCTATGGGTTTGGTTTTGTTCACAGGCAAAGTTAATAAATAATTCGTAAAATTTCCGTGCACGGTAACGGAATTTCAAGTTTTTCTTTTATATTTGCATCCTGAACACTATAACTATGTGCCAATGAGAGCCTTCAAAAATACCATCCTGGCGGCTTGCATCCTTGTTCTGGGTGCTTGTGGAGGCGTTTCCGCCCCTTCCGGCGAAGATGCCCTGTACAAGGGAGTCCCCTTCAGCATGCCGCGGGTAGCGGCCCCTTCCATCCCTTCCCGTACCGTCTCGTTGCTGGATTTCGGCGGCAAGGGCGATGGCATCGCCCTCAATACGGATGCTTTCGCCGCGGCCATCGCCTCGCTGGGGAAACAGGGCGGCGGTACGCTGGTGGTTCCGGAAGGCATCTGGCTCACCGGCCCCATCGGCCTGGAAAGCCATATCCGCCTGCAGATAGACAAGGACGCCATCATCGTATTCAGTCCGGACCAGTCGCTGTATCCCATTATCGACACGAATTTCGAGGGACTGGATGTGCGGCGCTGCCTGTCTCCCATCCATGCGGAGGGGGCAACGGACATCGCCATCACCGGCGGCGGTGTCATTGACGGCAGCGGTGAGTACTGGCGCGAAGTGAAAAAGCGTAAAGTAGGGGAGGACCAGTGGAAATCCATCGTGAAGCGGGGCGGCGTACTGTCGGCCGACGGCAGTGTCTGGTTCCCGGACGAAGGGTATGCCAAGGCCCGCGCCACCGCAGGCTCGCTCAATTATCCGGACCCTTCCCTGGACGAGAATGAGATCAAGACTTTCCTCCGCCCTGTGCTGGTGAGCCTCCGGAATTGCGAAAGGGTGCTCCTGGAGGGCGTCACTTTCCAGAATTCCCCCTGCTGGAACCTGCATCCGCTCTATTGCAAGGACGTCACCATCCGTAATATCACCGTCCGCAATCCGCACTATTCCGCCAACGGAGACGGCATCGACATCGACGCCTGTGAAAATGTGATCCTTACCGGATCCAGCTTCGATGTGGGCGACGACGCCATCTGCATCAAGTCCGGCAAGGACGAGGACGGCCGCCGCCACGGAAAGGCCTGCCGCAACCTGATTATCAGCGACTGCACCGTCTACCACGGCCACGGAGGCTTCGTGGTGGGGAGCGAGATGTCCGGCGGCGTGGAGAACATCTGGGTCACCGGCTGCCGTTTTATCGGCACGGACGTGGGCCTGCGCTTCAAGAGCGCCCGGGGCCGCGGGGGCCTGGTAAAGGACATCTGGTGTGACCATATCTATATGAAGGACATCGTCACGTACGGTGTCATCTTCAATCTTTATTATGCCGGCGTGGCCGCCACGGACATGGACAAGGATGCTGAAAGCGACATTCAGCCCGTGGACGAAACCACTCCCGAATTCCGGGACATCCGCTTCAGCAACATCCTGTGTGCAGGTGCGCGGCAGGCCATTTATGTAAACGGCCTGCCGGAGCGTCCGCTCACCGGCCTGGAATTCCATAACAGCACTTTCACCGCTATGCAGGAGTCGGAGTTCCACTTCTGCGGACCGGTGGTGATGGACAACGTATCCCAAACTGTAACCAAGCAATGAAACGAATCCTGTATCTGGTAGCCGTATGGCTTGTCTCGTCGTCGTTCACCATCCATCTGATGGGCGACAGTACCATGGCGGAAAAGAACCTTGCCGGGGGCAATCCCGAGCGGGGCTGGGGCATGGTGTTCCCCAATTTCCTGGACGGCAGCATTGACGTAGTCAACTATGCCCAGAATGGCCGCAGCACCAAGAGTTTCATCGATCTGGGGCTCTGGGACAAAGTGAAGGCCAACTTGAAGGCCGGAGATTACGTCTTTATCGAGTTCGGCCATAACGATGCCAAGGAAGACGATCCGGCCCGCTATGCCCCCGCCTACGGTGCCTATCAGGAGAATCTCCGCCTGTTCGTAAAAACTGCCCTGGACGCAGGAGCCCGTCCGGTCCTTCTCACTCCGGTGGCCCGCCGCTGGTTCAAGGACGGGAAGCTGGACCGGAACTGCCACACGGACTATCCCGAGGCCATGAAACAGGTGGCCCGGGAATTCAATGTCCCGCTGCTGGATATCACGACGGCTACGCTCAACTGGATTGAAGGCCTGGGCGACGCCGCCTCCCGTCCGTTTTTCATGCATCTTCCCGCCGGCAAGTACGCCTGCGCTCCGGACGGAAAGGAGGACAATACCCATACCGTGGCTTCCGGTGCCCGCAAGGTGGCGGAAATCGTCTGTGAAAAGATTAAAGAGCAGCTTCCGGAAATAGCCGCCCATCTGGTAAGATACGACATCGTGGTTTCTCCGGACGGCCACGGCGACTACATGACTGTTCAGGAGGCCGTGAACGCCATTCCGGACTACAGCCACGAGAAAATCACCACCGTATTCATCCGGAACGGTGTCTATGAGGAGGAAGTGACCATCCCGCACACCAAGTTCCGCGTGCATTTCAAGGGCGAGGACGCTCAGAAGACCGTCCTTACCTTCGGCAAATATGCCAAGCAGTTCTGGCCTGGCCGTGATTTCACCGTGGGCACTTCCGGCAGCGCCTCCATCTACATCCATGCCAGTTACATCACGTTCGAAAACATGACTTTCGAGAATTCCGCCGGAGAAGGGAAGGATATCGGTCAGGCCGTCGCCGTGTTCACGGACGGTGATTTCCTGTTCTTCAAAAACTGCCGTTTCCTAGGAAACCAGGACACCCTCTATACCTACGGCAGGTTCGGAAAGTTCGGTGGCATCAAGCGGAATTATTTCCTGGACTGCTATATCGAAGGCACCACGGATTTCATCTTCGGAACCAGCATCGGCTATTTCGAAAACTGCACCATCCACAGCAAGAAAGACAGTTATGTGACAGCGGCTTCCACCCTGGAAGGCCAGAAATATGGCTATGTCTTCAAGAACTGCCGTCTCACGGCGGCCGAAGGGGTCACAAAGTGCTATCTGGGACGTCCATGGGGTGCTTTCGCCAAGACTGTGTTCATCGACTGTGAACTGGGAGGCCATATCGTGCCGGAAGGCTGGCACGACTGGGAAAAAGAGGGTAAGCCGGACACCAGGAAGAACTCCTATTATGCCGAATACCGCAGTTCCGGTCCGGGTGCCCGCGGCCCCCGCGTTCCCTGGAGCCACATCCTTACGGCCGCCCAGGCAGCGGACTACACTTTCGAGAAAGTGATGTATCAGAAAGAAGACGGAATCAAATGGAATCCCTACGACAACCGATGAGACAGCTGTCCCTCATACTGCTTGCCGCCTTGACCGCCTGTACGGCCAAGGCACCCCTCCTTTCTGAAGAGGTGGTCAGCTCGGAGATGGCGCGTCATCAGGAGGCCTCCTATATCGACGGACAGGAGGGCAACCTGAAATGGAACTACACGACAGGGCTGGAACTGAAGGCGATGCTGGACGTGTACCAGCGATGGGATGATGCGTCCCATGACTTTTGTACGGCTCCTTTCGGGACCCGGGGACCGGATTACAGGTCCATTCTCCCATACGTGGACAATTGGTACGACGCCATTATCGATTCTGCCGGTGTCATCTACAAGTACAGGAAATCCAACTACTCCACGGATCACATCTGCCCGGGCCGCACCCTTTTCCAGCTCTTCGACATCACCGGCAAAGAGAAATACCGGGCCGCCATGGATTCCCTCTACAGTCAGCTTCGGGACCAGCCCCGCACGAGGGAAGGCGGTTTCTGGCACAAACAGGTGTATCCCGACCAGATGTGGCTGGACGGTCTGTATATGGCACAGCCTTTCTATGCCGAGTATACCCGTCGCTTTGTGGCGGACAGCCTGCAGCGGGAACGGAACTACGGAGACATCGTGTCCCAGTTTACAACCGTATACAACCATACCTACGATCCGGAAACCGGCCTTCTGCGTCATGCCTGGGATTCTTCACACCAGATGTTTTGGTGCAATCCGGAGACCGGCCAGAGCGACCACGCCTGGGGCCGGGCATTGGGCTGGTACTGCATGGCCCTGGTGGACGTGGCGGAAATTCTCCCGGACGGTCCGTACAAAGATGCCCTCATCGGCATTCTGAACAATCTGTATCAGGTGCTGCCCCTTTATGCTGATGCGGAAACCGGCATGTGGTTCCAGGTGCTGGACCAGCCCTACCGCGAAGGCAATTACCTGGAAGCCACCTGCAGCGCCATGTTCACCTATGCATGGCTGAAGGGAATCCGTCTGGGCATGCTGCGTGGCCGGGAGGCTGCCATCCAGACCTACGAGTCCCTCCTGGATACCTTTGTCACCAGGGAAGATGGCCTTGTGAGCCTGAATCAGTGCTGTGAAGTGGCCGGCCTGGGAGGCAAGGAGAACCGCAGGGGAGACTACGACTATTATATTAACGAACGTGTCCGCGCGAACGATCCCAAAGGAATCGGCCCGCTGATCTGGGCGGCGCTTGAATACGAGAAACTATGAGAAAGAAACTGATATATGACCTGGTTTCCGCCGTTGTCCTTCTTCTGTCCTCCTGCGGGGGAGAGAAGGATAATCCGGTGGTTCCGGCTGTACCGTCGGCCCCTTCCGGCATCACCCTTCACAGCTCTTCGGAAAACGCGCTGACCTTCCAGTGGAATGCGGTTGAAGGTGCTACGGGCTATCTCTGGCAGATTTCCCGGGACGGAAAGGTAGAGCAGGAGGGAAAAACCCTCACCCGCAATGTGACGGTGAGCGGCCTCGCCAAGGCAACTGCCTACCGTTTCGGCGTCCAGGCCCAGGGAGAGGGCGGCGTATCCGGCTGGTCTTATGCCGATGCCACCACGGCCGGTTCTGTGGACCCCGGTCCCGGTCCTTCGCCGACTCCTTCCGGGATAGAATACAGTGAGTTCAGGATTCCGGCCGCGGAAGAAGATGGCGTGGCCCGCGCCTTCCCCGGTGCCGAGGGCGGTGGCATGTACACCACCGGCGGCCGCGGAGGCAAGGTCCTCCATGTGACCAACCTGAACGACAGCGGCGAAGGCTCGTTCCGCTGGGCCGTGACCCAGAGTGGCGCCCGTACCGTAGTTTTCGACGTGGCCGGTACCATCGACCTGCAATCCCGCATCCAGATTAAAAATGGGGATCTCACCATCGCCGGCCAGACGGCGCCGGGTGACGGAATCTGTCTCAGGAACTACACGGTGAACATTGCTGCAGACAATGTCATCATCCGGTTCCTTCACTTCCGTCTGGGCGACCAGGGGCCCAATGCGGGAGACAGTGAAGACTGCATCTGGGGCCGGTATCAGAGCCGTATTATCCTGGACCACTGCTCGATGAGCTGGTCTATCGACGAATGCGCATCCTTCTACGGGAACGAGTTCTTCACCCTGCAGTGGTGCCTGCTCACCGAGAGCATGAACGACAGTGCTCATTCCAAGGGAGCACACGGGTACGGTGGCATCTGGGGAGGCAAGGACGCGAGTTTCCACCACAACCTCCTGTCCAACCACCACAGCCGCAATCCCCGCATCGACCATCCGGAAATCTACCCCAGGAACGGGGGCGAGTTCGACTGGAGCAAGCGGGGCAACGTAGACCTGCGGAACCTGGTCATCTACAACTGGGGTGACAATTCCACCTACGGCGGCGAGGGCGGCCGCTTCAATCTGGTGAACAATTTTTATAAACCAGGCCCCAGTTCGAAGGACCGCTATTACTTTGTCGATGCCTACAGCGTCTATTCCTCTTCCAAGGTGAATTACGGCTACCCGGGGCTTTATATGGACGGCAACATCCATACGGGCCACGACGACCTGTCCGACAACAATCTGGTACACGGGGTCTATTTCCATGAGGCATCGTCTTATACGCTTCCTTCCGGTTATTCGTTCCAGCAAGCGGCTTATCCGCTTTCCGGCCCGGATTCCAGGACCGTGTACACCACCACGCACGACGCAGAGGCCGGCAAGGATGCCGTCCTTTCCTGGGCGGGGGACCGGCTGCACCGCGACAGCGTGGACGATCGGGCTGTGGAGCAGTTCCGCACCAATACCGGAAAGATCATCAATACTCCGGCCGATGTGGGCGGCTGGCCCGGCTATTCAGCATCGGCCCAGGAGCTCTCTGCCGTGAAGGATTCTGACGGTGACGGGATTCCGGACGCTGTGGAAGAAGCATGGGGGATGGACAAGGCGGATGCCGCAGACGGCGCAGCCGTTTCCATCGACCCGGAAGGCAGGTACTCCAACCTGGAGATGTATCTGCACTACCTCGTGCGGGACATCGTTGCCGGGGGCAATGAGAAAGGTACATATGTGAAACTTTAATATATATCTTATAACCAATTAATTAACCAATCCATGAAAAATCCAGCAAAGAAACTCATTCTTGTACTTCTCTGCATGGGCGCAGCATGGTCGCTTTTCGCACAGACCACAATCCGTGGTATTGTGACGGACGAAAACGGTGAACCGCTGATCGGCGCAGGTGTCATGGTGGAAGGAACCACCGTGGGCACCGTCACCGGACTGGACGGCGACTATTCGCTCGTGGTCCCCGCAGATGCAGTCAATCTGGTGTTCTCGTTCATCGGACTGGCGGACCAGACCATTGCCATTGCCGGTCAGACGGAAATCAATGTGGTCCTCGCCGCTGACCAGACCTTCCTGGACGAGGTGGTCGTTGTAGGTTATGCGACGGTAAAACGCCGCGACCTGCTCGGTTCCGTCTCTTCGGTGGGAAGTGACAAACTCACCGAACAGCCGGTGACCACTGTCTCCCAGGCCCTTTCCGGCAAAATGGCCGGTGTCTCCGTCGTCACCACGGAAGGTGATCCGGACGCCGACATCAAGATCCGCGTCCGTGGCGGCGGTTCCATCACCCAGGACAGCGCCCCTCTGTACATCGTGGACGGTTTCCCGGTGGAGTCCATCAACGACATCCCTTCCTCTGAAATCCAGAGCATCGATGTGCTGAAGGACGCTTTCTCCACGGCGATCTACGGTTCCCGGGGTGCCAACGGTGTCGTGATCGTGACTACCAAGAGCGCCGAAAAAGGCCAGCGGGTATCGGTCAAGTTCAATACCTATTACGGACTGAAGAAAATGGCCAATGCCGGTGCCGTTTCCGCCATGCAGCCGGAAGATTTCGTGAAGTTCCAGTACGAACTGGGGGCTGTCCGTGACAACCTGAGTTCGTATTATGAGCCTTACTTCGGTTCCTTCAACGATATCGACCTGTACAAAGGCCTCAAGGGGAACGACTGGGTGAGTGCCGTGTTCGGCAATACCGGTAATACCTTCTCGGCCGACTTCTCCGTCAGCGGCTCCAGCGACAGTGTGAACTGGACCCTGGGCTATGCCCACATGGGCGACCAGGCCATCATGGTGGGTTCCACCTACAGCCGTGACAACCTGAATTTCAAAGCCAATTTCAAGACTTCCGACAACACCTCGATCGACGCCAATGTGCGTTATTCCCGCGTGAATGTGCGCGGCGGCGGTGCCAACGGAATCAACGATACCGGTACCACTTCCGGCAACGGCCGTCTCAAGCATTCCGTCTCTTATACTCCCATTCCCCTGGCTTCCACGCTGGAAGGAGTAGATGAGGAGCAGGACTATGGCGACAACGCCCCGCCGCTCCAGTCCGTGGCCGACAACGACTCCCGCCGCATCCGTACCACCTGGAACGCCAACGCCGCCTTCAACTGGAAGATCATCGACAACCTGAATCTCAAGATTGAAGGAGGCCTGGAGAAATATACCCAGACCGACGACCGCTTCTACGGTCTCACCACTTACTATGTGGCCAACAACTCGACGGTGAAAAATACGCCTTCCAACCAGCACAAGGAAGCTTTCCGCACCCGTTATCGCAATACCAACACCCTGAATTACGATTTCGCCAACCTGCTGAAGAACGAAGACCATACCCTCACCGCCCTCCTGGGTCAGGAACTTACCATTACCCAGAGCAATACGCTTACCATGATGGTGGACGGCTTTGATCCTACCTATACCGCGGAGAACGCCTGGCATTTCATGTCTGCCGCCTCCAATCCTGCTTCCACCAACAATTACGTCGACCCGGATGACAAGCTGCTCTCCTTCTTCGGACGCGTGAACTACGATTACAAACACCGCTATTCCATCGGTGCCACGGTCCGTGCCGACGGTTCCTCCAAGTTCGCCCGCGGTCACCGCTGGGGTATTTTCCCTTCGGCCGCCGTTTCCTGGACAGTCTCCAATGAAAGTTTCATGGAGGGAACCCATAACTGGCTGGACCAGCTCAAGCTCCGCTATTCCTTCGGTACGGCCGGTAACAACAACATTCCTTCCGGCCAGATCCTGAAGCAGTACAGCGCCATCACCACCGCCTGGCTCAGCCAGAGCAACAACTACTGGATGGCCGGCAAGATCATGAACAATCCCGACCTGACCTGGGAAACCACCATCACCCACAATGTGGGTATGGACTTCTCCCTGTTCCAGAGCCGCCTGAGCGGTAGTGTGGAAGTCTATCAGAACGATATCCGGAACCTCCTCATCAACTTCCCGATCACGGGCTCCGGCTATGACAGCCAGTACCGCAACCTGGGCTCCACCCGCAACCGCGGTATCGAGCTCACCCTCAATGCCCCCATCGTCTCCAAGAAGGACTTCTCCCTGAATATCGGCGGTAACATCGCTTACAACCGGAACCGGGTGACGAACCTCGGCGGACTCGACAGGATCACCGCCCAATCCTATTGGGCTTCCACCGAAATCGGTGACGATTATGTGGTGGAGGTAGGTGAGCCTCTCGGTAACATGTACGGCTATGTGAGCGACGGTCTCTACTCTGCGAACGATTTCACCTGGAACGGTTCCAAGTGGGTGCTGAACGAGGGTGTGACCGATGACAGCGCAGTGATCGGTGCTTCTTACATGATGCCCGGCGCCATGAAGCTGAAAGACATCACCGGTGACGGAAAGGTTACCGTGGCGGACCGTACCGTGATCGGCAACGCCAGCCCGGATTTCACCGGCGGCTTCAACTTCTCCGGTTATGCATACGGATTTGACTTCAGCGCCAACTTCAACTTCATGATCGGCAATGAGGTTTACAATGCCAACAAGGTGGAATTCACCTCTTCCCGCAAGTTCTACAACCGCAACCTGATGTCCGGCATGGAGGTTTCCAACCGCTGGACCAATGTCGACTGGAATACCGGTGAACTCATCACCGATCCTTCCCAGCTTGCTTCCGTGAATGCCGGGAAGACCATGTGGAGCCCTGCCGTAGGCAACGCCGTATTCAGCGACTGGGCCGTTGAGGATGCTTCTTTCCTCCGCCTCCAGAGCGCTACCATCGGTTACACCCTGCCGGAAGAACTCACCAAGAAGGTTTATCTGCGCCGCGTACGTATCTACGTGACCGGAACCAACCTGTTCTGCCTTACCAAGTACTCCGGTTATGATCCGGAAGTCGATACCCGCCGTGCCACTCCGCTGACTCCGGGCGTCGATTATTCCGCTTATCCCAAGAGCATCGGTTTCGTGGCCGGTCTCAACCTCACCTTCTAATCCGCTGCCATCATGAAAAAGATTGTATATATCCTTTCTGCGGTGATGATCGCCGCCCTGGCGGTTTCCTGCGATAAATTCCTGGATGCGGAATCCCCGTCGGCCTTCGACTCGGCCTCCGTCTATTCCAATTACTCGCTCACTGAAGGTACCATCTTCGGCATTACCGAAGCCTTCTGCGAGGTGAACTCGTACCGCGGCCGTTTTCTGCCCTGGTATGGCTTCAATACTGATATCGAGTGGTACAACACCTACAAGCCCGGTGACGGCAAGTCCGACATCGCCGCCTACGACTGCAAACCTAACAATGCCCAGCTGAACCTCTCCAACGGGCCTTTCCCGCTCATGTATACGGGTATCGAGCGCGCCAACCTGGTCATCGAGGGCCTGCGTGAATACGGCAATACGGAGGAAGATGCCGGCATGGCCTATCTCCTGGGTGAAGCCCTTACCCTGCGGGCCATGATCTACTATGACCTCATCAAGGCCTGGGGCGATGTTCCCGCTCGTTTCGCTCCGGTGGATGCCAACTCCATCTATGTGTCCAAGTCCAGCCGTGACGACATCTTCAAGCAGATTCTCGCCGATCTGGAAGAGGCCATCCCTTACCTGCCTTATCCTGGTACGACGGCCGCCACTTCCCGTACCGACCGGGTGAACAAAGTGTTCGCAGAAGGTCTCTATGCCCGTATCGCCCTGGCTGCCAGCGGCTATGCCCTGCGTCCGGCCGACGGCGCAGTGGGTACCGGCGACCTGGGTACCGTCCGTCTCTCCTCCGATTCCGAACTCCAGAAGGACGTTCTCTATCCCAAGGCCCTCAACTATCTGAAGGACGCCGTGGGCAAGGCTTCCCTGGAACCCGATTTCGAGAACTACTGGTACAAGCTGAACAACATGGAAAACCTGGCGGCCGGTCCTTCCTTCGAGACCCTGTATGTAATCCCGTTCGGCGCCGGCCGTGGCCGCTGGAACTTCACCTTTGCCATCTCTTCCGAAGGCGCGTCCTTTACCAACGGTGTCTCCCGCGGCGGTGATGCAGGTCCTGTTCCCACCATGTATTTCAAGTATGACGACAACGACAAGCGCCGCAACGTCACCTGCGTGAATTACAAGTGGACCAAGAATTCTGAGCCCGAAATGGCCGGCATCGCCAAGTGGTACTTCGGCAAGTATCGTTTCGAATGGATGAACGCCCAGCCTTATACCGGCGGCAACGACGACGGCATCAAGCCTGTGGTCATGCGCTATGCCGATATCCTCCTGATGGCCGCCGAGATCGAGAACGAACTCAGTGGTCCCGCCTCCGCCAAGCAGTATCTGCTGCCCGTGCGTGCCCGTGCAGTCGGAGAGGATGCCGCCGAACTGTATGTATCCAGGCTCAACTCCAAGGAGGATTTCTTCAAGGCCATCGTGGACGAGCGCGCCCTCGAATTCTGCGGCGAGTTCCTCCGCAAGGGAGACCTGATCCGCTGGAACATGCTCAAGTCCAAACTTGACGAAGCCAAGGAGGAAATGAAGGATCTCCGTTCCCTCTATGACGACTATGCCCTGTTCACGGGCCAGGTGGCCTATCGTCTGAACGACGCCGGCAACGGCCTGGATTTCTTCTTCCCCCGCGTGTTGGATGAGATTCCTGCCGGTTACGAGGTTACCAGCGACTATATGACCAAGTATGACGACGCCAAGGAGAGCGGTTTCTACACCAACCGGATCGAAGGCATCTACTACAACAACCCCGACGAATACATGTTCTGGCCGATTTTCTACGATACCATAACGAACAGTCAGGGTGCCATCAAGAACGACTACCACTACGATAATCCCGAATAGTCATGAAATACAAAAGCATACTGAAATACATCGCCGCAGCCGTCCTGGCTCTCGGAGCCGTCTCCTGTGCCCTCAAGGAACAGTTTGACGAAATTACCGAGATGAACCTGAGCCGCTGCCTGGAGCCGATGAACCTGGATGCCCGGGTGAACGCTGCCCTGGGTGACGTGGTCACTTTCACCTGGGATGTTGCCAAGGATGCAGAGGAGTATCTCCTGAATATCTACACCGACGCCGGCCTGTCCAGCCTTTACAGCAGTACTTCGCTGGAACCTTCCCAGGTGCCGTATACAGTGAAGCTGGAGGCCGATGCCACCTATTATTTCTCTGTCCAGGCCAGAAAGGAAGGCAAGCAGGATTCCAAGGTGGCCAGCTATACCAAGGCCATCAAGACCTATGCAGTGAAGGACAATCTGTTCCTGAAACTGGTGGAGCGCACCGCTACTTCCCTCACGGTGGGCTGGAGCACGGAAGTTCCTGATTTCCAGGAAGTGGACCGTGTTGTGTACCGCCTCGCCGGAAGCAGTGAGGAATCTACCCACGAGCTGTCCGCCCAGGAAATCGAAAGCGGAAAAGCCCTTCTGGAAGGACTGACTCCCTCCACTGAATATGAAATCATTCTCTTCTTCAAGAGCGCATCCCGCGGTATGGTGAATGCCTGGACCGCCGCCTCTGCGGAAGGTCTTACCGAGGTGAGCAGCCTGGATGGCCTCCTGAATGCCGTCAAGACCCCGGATGCCAAGATTTACCTGATGCGTTCCGGTTCTCCCTACGACATCGAAGCCCTGGACATCGCCAATGGTTTCAGCCTCACCGGCGAACTGGATGTGGACGGCAACATGCCTGTCCTGACAGGTGAACTCCATATCGCGGATACCTGGAGCGGAAAGAATCTCCGTTTTGAGAATATAGCTTTCGACGGCGCTCCCACCGCCGCTGCCCCTTCCGGATTCGGTTTTGCCATCCAGAACAAGAATGGCGGAACCCTGAAGGGCAAGGAAATCGGCGATCTCATCTACAAGAATTGCGTCATCACCAATTACACCAAGGGTCTCATCTACGAGTGGGGCAATGACATGGTGCTGGGTGAAGTGACTTATGACAGCTGCGAGATTACCAACATCAATGCCGACGGTACCGTGGGCGGCGACGTGTTCGATATCCGTCAGGCTACCACCATCGGCGCGCTCAACTTCGTCAACAACACCATCGCCCAGGGTATGCGTACCTTCGTCCGTATGGATGCCGGTACCCTTGGCAAGCTGGTTTTCGAGAACAACACCCTGTTCAACCTGTGCTTCGTTGACAATACCAACAATGCCGGTATCTTCGGCCTGCAGATTGTTCCCGGTGAGTTCTCCTTCAAGAAGAACCTCTTCCTGGGTATGACCGGAAAGGCTACCCTCGAAAGCGCCAATACCAAGTACAAGACTGCTTCCGACATGTCCGTGGCCGCCTCCGAGAACTACTTCTGGGGACTGCCCGTGGGTGACGACGGGGCCGTGAGCTTCTTCACCGACAACTTCACCGCCGCTCAGGCCGGTGCCGTCATTCTCGAAGATGCTCCTTGCTACAACGCCGCCGGCGGTTACTTCAACATACTGGCTTCTTCCGATATCGCCGGAAAGGGCATCGGCGCCTCTAAATGGTGGACTCCTTTCGTTGAGGAACCGGAAGACCTTACCATGACCCTGGTCCCCGTCCCGCATACCTGGAACCTGGGCAATGCCAAGTTCTTCTCCGGCAGCATCAAGAAGCAGATGGTCCGCGACTATCTGCTGGTCTCTGCCACGGAAGATATGCCCATCGTCGCTGCGGACGGCATGCTTGCCTTCGGCGGCCCGGTTGTGGTGAACCGTGCAGGCGTTCCCCAGCACAATTACCTGGCTTTCCAGACAGACAAGCCCGGCTCCCTGGTGATCAAGGCTGACAACGCCGCTGATTACACGAGTCATCTGGTAGTGGGTGTAGGACCTCTCGACGGCACCTCCATCGCGCTGAAGGGCGGTGTCTCCGACCTTCAGGAACAGGACAACGCTACCAAGATCCTCATCTCTTCCATCACCGAACCTTCCATCGTGTATATCTATCCTTCGGGCCCTGTCTCCCTGGCAAGCCTGTCCTGGACCGATGACGAAACACCGGTGAATACCGCACTGCCTGCTCCGGAGGCTGTGGCCGATCCCGCCTCCATCACCGCAGGCGAGGCCAAGGACATCACCATCAGCTGGATTCCGGTTCCCAATGCAGGCTCCTACTCGGTCGTTTTCAACGGCAAGGCCAGCAAGGTGGACGAGTGCGAGTTCGTCATCGGCGGCACCACCACGTCCATGCTGGATGCCGGCGCCTATAAGGTGGAAGTGTATGCCAACCCGGGTGCATCCGATATCTACAATACAGAGTCTGCCGCCGGTGTGGCTGCCTTCGCAGTCCTGCCTGCCGGTGGCGGTGATTCTTCCGAGCTTGTCGTGAACAATGTGGACGGCCTGCTTGCCGCCATCACGGCCGGAAAGGATGCCGTTACCCTGGCTCCCGGCGAGTACAAACTGGGCGGTGACCTCACCGTAACGGCTCCTCTTGCCCTCAAGGGTCAGGACGGTGCTGTTGTGTACGGCGGATTCAAGCTCAGCGGTGAAGTGGGCCGGTTCTCCACCGAGAACCTCACGGTCATCGGCAGCGATCCTGAGAACAAGTCCGACATCTTCCTGAACCTGGACAACACCGGCGTTTCCGCGGAAGAGATCGTTATCAGGAACACGGTCATCGACGGCTTTGCCAAGAGTGTCATCTATGCCTCCAACACGGCCGATGTCTTCCAATTCGGCGACATCGTCTTCGACGGTATCCTGGTGAAGAACCACGGTACGGGACAGGGCGTCCTCGACCTCCGCAACGGTAAGTACAACAGCTTCACGCTCAAGAACTCCACCGTATCCGGCGGCCGCGACTTCCTCCGCATCGACGCTCCTTGCGTCATCAGCGCCGTCTACTGCACCAACAACACGCTCTACAACCTGAACGACAGCGCCAATGCCGGCGGTGTGTTCTGCGTGCGTGCTACGCCTTCCGTCTACGAAGTTTCCTACAACATCGTCGCCGGTATCGCCAACTCCATCAGCGGCCGTACCGCCGCCATGAAGCCCAAGATGAAGAAGAACGTCTGGTTCAACATCGGTGAGAAGTTCTACACGGGTTGCATTGACGCCGACCTGGCTGTGGACGGTGGTGGCGTGCTGCTGAGCGCCGATCCGTTCAAGGATGCCGCTGCCGGTGACTTCACCCTCACCAATGCCGTTGTGATGAGCCTTGGCGCCGGCGATCCCAGATGGAATCCTGCCACCGCTTCCATCAGCGAAGGCAATTCCTTCACGGTATCTTCCGCCGAGGAATTCACCGCAGCCGTAGAGGCCGGCAAGACCGACATCACCTTTGCCGACGGCGAGTATGACCTGAGCGCGTCAGCCCTCACCCTCACTGCCGGCATGCATCTGAAGGGGAATGGCGGAGCCGTGGTCAAGGTGGGCCAGATCAACCTGGCCGAAGGTGAGCTGGGCACCATCGTCATCGAAGGGCTTACCTTCGAGGGCGACGGCGCCAACAACTTCCTCAACATCGGCAATGCCTCCGTCCTGCGCAACCTCACCGTCCGCAACGTCAACGTGTCCAAGATCGGCAAGAGCCTCTTCTACGGCAACGCCGACGGGTCTTCCTTCGACGCCCTGGTGTTTGACAATGTGTTCGCCAGTGAACTGGGCGGCGGACAGGGCACCATCGACATCCGCAAGGGTGCCTACGGTGTGGTTACCGTCAGCAACAGTACCTTTGCCGGCGGCCGTGACTTCATCCGGGCCGATGCAGGCAAGGTGACCGGCGCCGTGAACATCGTCAACAATACGTTCGACGGCGTCACCCTCAACAATGGCAACGGTGTACTGTATGTCCGTTCCACGCCGGAAACCTATGTGTTCAAGAACAACCTGATCCTGAACGAGAACGGTTCCAACAACCTTCTCTCCAAGGCCAGCGGTGTCACTGTCCCGGACCAGATTGCCGGCAACTTCTTCTACAACTGCACGTCCGAGAAGTTCTTCACCGGCGTCATTACGGAGGAGATCGCCACTTCCAACGGCGGTGTCGTCCTGGTCAACAATCCCGTCAAGGATGCGGCTGCCCTGGATTACACCCTGGTCGATGCCCTCTGCCTGGCATCCAATGTGGGCGCAGCCCGCTGGAATCCCAACGCCGGCCGCGTAAGCTCTGAAATCACCGTCGGAACGGTGGAGGAACTCGCTACCGCCCTGGATGCGGGTAAAGCCGGTATCACCCTCAAGGCCGGTACGTATGACCTCCGCGAGGTGAACGAGAGCGGCGTGATCACCCTGATCAACCCCGTCTCCCTTACCGGCAAGACCGGCACCGAGATCATCGGCGGTTTCAAACTGGGTGTGGGCACCACTTCGTTCAGCGTGGAGAACATCCGCTTCAACGGCGCGGAAAAGGCTCTGGGCAATACCTTCGAGATTGCCGAGGCTACCGAACTCACCAAGGTGCAGATCATCGGCTGTGAGATCGTGGGCTTCAACAAGAGCCTCTTCTACGGCAACGGTACCGACTCCAAGGTAGACCTGTTCGACTTCCAGAAGAACCTGGTCCACGGATTCGGCACCGGCCAGGGCATGATCGACATCCGCAAGGGTGCCTATGCCCTGGTGAACATCTCCAAGAACACCTTCTACGATGGCGGACGTGACTTCGCCCGCATCGACAAGGGCATCGCTGAGAGCGTAGCCATTATCAACAACACCTTCGCCGCCTGCTCGATCGATGCCGGAAACGGCCTGCTCTGGATCCGTTCCTGCGCCGACGAACCCGCCAAGTACAATGTGCAGAAGAATCTGTTCCTGAACCTCACGGGTGACAAGACCGTGCTGGCCAAGTCCGGCGCCACGGTTCCCACCATGGGCCAGAACTGGTTCTTTAATGTGGGCGGCAGCTTCTTCACCGGTGCCATCGACCAGGCTGCGGCTACTGCCGGAAACGGCGGCATCCTCACCGAGGATCCTTGCGCCGGATCGGCCGAGTTCAACCTGACGCTGGTCAATGCCGACCTCAAGAAGGCCGACATCGGCGATCCTCGCTGGAACTCCGCTTCTCCCAACTACAAGCCCAGGAAGTAGTTCTGTTTATCAAAGGGAGCCGGGCCCGACCGCCCGACTCCCTTCCAAAGAATCTAAAATGCATAAGGATATGACTTTTATCAACCCCGATTTCATGCTCCGGACGGAGACCGCCAAGAAGCTATACCATGAGCACGCGGAGAAGATGCCCATCATTGACTATCACTGCCATCTGGTACCGCAGCAGATCGCCGAGAACATCCAGTTCCGCGACATTACCCAGCTGTGGCTGGTAGACGGTCACTATGGTGACCACTACAAGTGGAGAGCCATGCGTTCCAACGGTGTTTCCGAGGATTATCTTACCGGCGGAAAACACAGTGCTTGGGAAACCTTCGAAAAATGGGCGGAGACAGTACCGTATACGATGAGGAACCCCCTCTATCACTGGACGCATCTGGAACTGAGCCGTGTGTTCGGAATCGACAAGCTTCTGTGCCCTGCCACGGCCCGCGAGATTTTCGAGGAGTGCAACGCCAAACTGGCCACGCCGGAATTCCGCGGCCAGGCCCTGATCCGCCGCTTCAACGTGGAAACCGTCTGCACCACCGACGACCCGGCCGACGACCTCCGCTGGCACAAGAAGATCGCCGCCGAGCCCTTCGGTACCAGGGTGATTCCCGCCTGGCGTCCGGACAAGGCCATGGCTATCGAGAATCCTGCGGCCTACAAGGCCTATCTGAAGCAATTGGGCGAAGCCGCCGGCATGGAAATCGACTCCTATGCAGATCTGTGCGAGGCCCTGCAGAAGCGCCACGACTACTTTGCCGCCAACGGCTGCAAGCTCTCCGACCATGGGCTGGAGAATTTCTACTCCTGCGACTACAAGGAACTGGAGATTGAACTCATCTTCAAGAAAGTGCTCATGGGCATTACGCCCAATCCCAAGGAACTGGAGAAATTCCGCAGCGCCTTCCTGCACGACCAGGCCGTCATGGACGCCGAGGCCGGCTGGGCCCAGCAGTTCCACATCGGCGCCATCCGCAACAACAACAGCAAGATGTTCAGCCTCGTGGGTCCGGACACCGGTTTCGATGCCATCCACGACCAGGAAATCGCCGCTGCCGGTCACAAGTTCTTCGACCGCCTGACCTCCGAAGACAAACTCACCAAAACCATCCTGTACTGCCTGAATCCCAAGGACAACGAGGTAATGATGACCATGCTCTATACCTTCAACGACGGAACCGTTCCCGGAAAGATGCAGTTCGGCAGCGGCTGGTGGTTCCTGGATCAGGAAGTGGGCATGCGCCGCCAGATGGACGCCCTGAGCGTCCTGGGCCTGTTCTCCCGCTTCGTGGGTATGCTCACCGACAGCCGCAGTTTCATTTCCTATCCCCGCCACGAGTACTTCCGCCGCATCCTCTGCGATGTCCTGGGCAAGGATATCGAAGAAGGGAGACTTCCCGCCAGTGAACTGGATTTCATCGGCAAGATGGTGGAGGATATTTCCTACAACAACGCGAAGAACTACTTTAACTTCTAATGAAATACATCAAAATCAATCCGGCCGACAATGTGGCGGTGGCGCTCCAGGACCTTGCCAAAGGCGAGGTGGTAGAGGGCGTGACGCTGCAGATGGATATTCCGCGCGGCCATAAAATTGTGCTCCGGAGCCTTGGGGCGGGGGAGAACGTGGTCAAGTATGGTTTTCCCATCGGCCATGTGACCCGTGACGCCGCCGCCGGCACTCTGGTGGACCACAGCTGTATCAAGACCAACCTGGAAGGATTGCTGGATTATGAGTACAAGCCCGCTCTCGTGGAGATTCCGGAAAGCGCGACAAAACGAACGTTCAAAGGCTTCAGAAGGGCCGACGGCCAGGTGGGCATCCGCAACCAGATCTGGGTAATCCCTACCGTGGGCTGTGTGAACGGCATCTGCGAGCAGATTGTCTCCCGCTTCAAGGCCGAACTTGAAGAAGAATTCGGAGCGAAGCGATACAGGGGCTCTGGGGGATTAGGCCCCCAGTCAGTCGAAGACTCCCGGGCACCGATGGCATCGGTAGATGCCATCGTGTGCTTCCCGCATAACTATGGCTGCTCCCAGCTGGGAGAAGACCATGAAAACACCCGGAAAGTCCTGGCGGACATGGTGCATCATCCCAATGCCGGCGGCGTGCTGGTCGTGAGCCTTGGCTGCGAAAACAACCAGCTGGACGCATTCCGCGAACTGGTGGGCCCGGTGGATGAATCCCGCGTGAAAATGTTCGTCTGCCAAAAGGTGGACGACGAGGTGGCCTACGGCGTGGAGCGCCTGAAGGAAATCTATGCCGTGGCGTCCAGGGACGTGCGTGAAGATGTTCCGGTGAGCGAACTTCGTGTCGGCCTTAAATGCGGCGGCTCCGACGGGCTCTCAGGCATTACGGCCAATCCGTTGCTGGGGGTCTTCAGTGACTGGATCGTGGCCCAGGGCGGCACCACCGTGCTTACCGAGGTGCCCGAGATGTTCGGTGCCGAGACCATCCTGATGAACCGTTGCCAGGACGAGTCTACCTTTGACAAGACCGTGCACCTGATCAACGACTTCAAGGAGTATTTCATGAAGCAGGGTATGCCTGTGTATGAGAATCCTTCGCCGGGCAACAAGGCAGGAGGTATTTCCACGCTGGAAGAAAAGTCGCTGGGCTGCACGCAGAAGTGCGGAAAGAGCATCGTCAGGGGCGTGCTCAAATATGCTGAACGTCTCAGTGTCAAGGGCTTGAATTTGTTATCGGCCCCTGGGAACGACTTGGTGGCTTCTACGGCCCTTGCCGCTTCGGGCTGTCAGATCGTGCTCTTTACCACCGGACGCGGCACTCCGTTCGGCAGTTTCGTTCCCACGATGAAGATATCCACCAATACCCCGCTCGCAGAGGCCAAGCCTTCCTGGATTGACTTCAATGCCGGCGTCCTGGCGCAGGGGGAGAGCATGGACGAAGTGTCGGCCCGGTTCATAGAATTTGTTCTGGCAGCCGCATCCGGCCAGTGTGTAAACAACGAGAGACACGGCATCCGCGAGATTGCCATTTTCAAACAAGGAGTAACTTTATAAATCATTGATATGGAAAGACTAAACCGTAAGTCTGCACCGCAGGCCAAGCAGTACACCGAAAAGGTGATTCAGTTCGGCGAAGGAAACTTCCTCCGCGCTTTTATCGAGTGGATAATCTGGAAGACCAACCAGAAGACCGATTTCAACGGTTCCGTGGTGGTGGTCCAGCCTATCGAAAAGGGCATGGTGGAATGGCTTAACGAACAGGACGGCCTTTATCACCTGAATCTCCAGGGTCTCCAGAACGGCGAGCCCGTAGACAGCGTGGATCTGATCGACGTCATTTCCCGTGGTCTGAACCCTTACACCCAGTTCAAGGAATATCTCAAGCTGGCCGAACAGCCGGAAATCCGCTTTGTCATCTCCAATACTACGGAGGCCGGCATTGCTTTCGACCCTTCCTGCAAGCTCACCGACCAGCCCGCCAGCTCCTATCCCGGCAAACTTACCCAGCTGCTGTATCATCGCTGGGAGCACTTCAAGGGAGCCATGGACAAGGGCCTCATCATTTTCCCCTGCGAGCTGATTTTCGAAAACGGCAAGCATCTGAAAGAATGCATCCGCCAGTACATCGACCTTTGGAACTTGGGTCCGGATTTCGCCGCCTGGTTCGAGGACGCCTGCGGCGTTTACAGCACGCTGGTCGACCGTATCGTCCCGGGTTATCCGCGTGACACCGCCGCCCAGCTTTGCGAGCGTGCCGGTTACGACGACCACCTGCTGGACAAGGCCGAGATTTTCCATCTCTGGGTCATCGAGGCGCCCAAGGAGGTCGCAGAGGAATTTCCGGCCGATAAAGCCGGCCTGCATGTGCTCTTCGTGCCGTCCGAGGCTCCCTATCACGAGCGCAAGGTCACGCTCCTGAACGGTCCTCATACCGTTCTCAGCCCCGTCGGCTATCTGAGCGGCCTCAATACGGTGAAGGAGTGCTGTGAAGATCCCGAGGTAGGGAAGTTCGTCCATAAAGTGATGTTTGAGGAACTCCTGCCCACGCTGAACCTGCCGAAGGAAGAACTCGAGAAGTTCGCCTCCGACGTGATGGAGCGGTTCCGCAATCCGTTCGTGAAGCATTTCGTGACCAGCATCATGCTCAATTCCTTCCCGAAGTTCAAGACCCGCGACCTGCCCGGCCTCAAGACCTATCTGGAGCGGAAGGGAGCGTTGCCGCAGGGTATCGTCCTTGGTCTCGCCGCCATCTGCACCTTCTATAAAGGCGGAAAGCGCGGGGAAGACGAAATCGTCCCCAACGACGACCCCAAGATCATGCAGTTGCTCAAGGACCTCTGGGCCACCGGTGATGTATGCCAGGTTGCCAAGGGAGTCCTGGCCGATGAGTTTATCTGGGGAGAAGACCTCAATGCCGTTCCCGGTCTCACGGACCTGCTTTGCAAGGACCTGGCCCTGATCCAGGAAAAGGGCATGCGGGAGGCCGTCAAATCAATCATTTAATTATGGAGGGAGGCCTCCCTTCATAAAAAAGCAGTGCATATGTCTACTCAGAAAAAACTTATGACCAACTGGCGGTGGTGGATCTGCAGCCTGCTGTTCGTGGCCACTACCGTGAATTATCTTGACCGTCAGGTGCTTTCCCTGACGTACAAGGAGTTCATCGCCCCGGAATTCCACTGGACCGACAACGACTACGGCACCATCACCTCGCTCTTTTCCATCTTCTATGCCGTCGCCTGCCTGTTCGCCGGCAAGTTCGTCGACTGGATGGGCACCAAGAAGGGGTACCTGATTTCCATCGGCGTGTGGTCCCTGGGTGCCGTGATGCATGCCGGCTGCGGCGTCGCCACCACCTGGTTCGTGGACGGCGTGGATTCCGTGGCTGCCCTCAGGGCGGTGGAAGCCGGCTCCAATGTGGCGTTGACCATATCGACCGTATCGGTCTATCTCTTCCTGCTGTGCCGGGGAATCCTGGCGTTGGGTGAATCGGGGAACTTCCCGGCCGCCATCAAGACCACGGCCGAGTATTTCCCCAAAAAAGACCGTGCTTTCGCCACTTCCATCTTCAATGCCGGCGCTTCCGTCGGTGCTTTGGCCGCTCCGCTCCTGATTCCGCCGCTGGCGAAGAGCATGGGCTGGGAATGGGCCTTCATCATCATCGGCGCCCTGGGCTTCATCTGGATGTTCTTCTGGCAGTTCATGTATGACAAACCGGAAAAGAGCAGCCATGTGAACGAGGCCGAACTGGAGTATATCCATCAGGACGATGCCGCCGAAGCCGCCGAAAAGGCCGCTGCGGCCGATGAGAAATCCATCCCCTTCATCCAGTGCTTCAAGTATAAGCAGACTTGGAGTTTCATTGCCGGAAAGTTCTTCACCGACGGCGTGTGGTGGTTCTTCCTGTTCTGGGCTCCGGCCTATTTCCAGGACCAGTTCAATGCGCCTGCATCGTCCCCGCTGGGGCAGGGCCTCATTTTCACCCTGTACGCCATCGTGACGGTGATCTCCATTTTCGGCGGGTATCTGCCCAAATTGTTTGTGGAGAAGAAAGGCATGCATCCCTACAGCGGACGTATGCTGGCCATGCTTCTGTTCGCCTTCTTCCCTCTGGTGGCGCTTGCTGCACAGCCGCTGGGTTCCTTCAGCGCATGGTGGCCGGCCATCCTCATCGGCATCGCCGGTGCGGGGCATCAGGCCTGGAGCGCCAACATCTTTTCCACTGTGGGGGACATGTTCCCCAAGAGCACCATTGCTTCCATTACGGGTATCGGCGCCATGGCGGGCGGTATCGGCTCCATGATTATCCAGAAAGTGGCTGGCGCCCTCTTCACTTATGCGGAAGGGCAGGGTGCGGCTTTCCACTTCCTCGGATTTGAAGGGAAGCCCGCCGGCTACTTCATCATGTTCTGCTTCTGCGGCCTGGCCTACCTGATAGCCTGGAGCATCATGAAGAGCCTGGTTCCCAAATACAAACCGGTAGAGATCTAAAAAAAGAGGCTGACCAAAGTTGAGTCAGCCTCTTTTTTTATCTCATTTCGGTGTATGGAATCTTGTCCATGTCGCCGTAGTCCAGGTTTTCTCCGGCCATGCCCCAGATGAACATGTAGTTGGAGGTGCCGGCGGCGGCGTGGATGCTCCATTCCGGGCTCATGACAGCCTGCTCGTTGGCCAGCCAGACCAGACGCTCCTGCTGGGGCTCTCCCATCAGGTGGCAGATCATGTTGCCTTCACTGACGTTGAAGTAGAAGTAGGCTTCGATGCGGCGGGCGTGCGTATGGGCCGGCATGGTGTTCCAGACAGAGCCGGGCTTGAGCTCGGTGAGGCCCATCTGCAACTGACAGGGACCTTCTTCCAGCACATTGTTCACGATAAGCTGGTTGATGACGCGGTCGTTGCTGTCTTCCATCTTGCCGGCGGCAAAGGAGTTGGCCTTGAGCGACCCCTTCCTTCCGTCGATGGTGATAAGCTGCGTCTTGTACGCTTTGTGGGCAGTGGCGGAGTTCAGATAGAATTTGGCCGGATGGGAGGCGTCTTTGCTTTTGAAGATGACTTCCTCGTTGCCGCGGCCTACATAGAGGGCTTCCTTGAACTTGAGTACATAGTCTTTCCCGTTCACCGTCACGATGCCCTCGCCGCCGATGTTGATGATGCCCAGTTCGCGTCCGAACAGGAAATACGGAGCTTTCAACGGGTCGATGGTCTCAAGCTTCAGGGGCTTGGTGGCAGGGACCGCGCCGCCGAAGATGAAGCGGTCGTAAAGGGAATAGGTGAGACGGATCTCATCGGCCACCATGACTTCCTGCATGGTGAACCGCTCCCGCAGGGTCTGGGTATCGTAGTGCTTGACGTCTTCCGGATGGCAGGCGGTCTGGATGGTGTACTTGGTCTGTGCGCTCATGGCAAGGGTGGAAAGCAGCAGCGCTGCGGTTAATACTTTTTTCATTATGACTGTTTTTCAATGGAAGCTTTGATGATGCGCCGGCGGTTGAAGACAGCCAGCACGGTGGTGCCGGCCACCAGGATGGCGCTGCCCACCAGTTTGAAGTCATGAACCAGGTGGAAGATGACCCAGGAGAAAAGGCTGGAAGCAAAGTCCAGGCTGCCGCCCTGGAATCCTTCCGGAATGGCAACGGCCGTATCGCCCGTGCGGGCGAACACATCCTGGGCGGCCTGGGTGAAATACGGCGCCAGGTCGGTCACGAAGTAAAGGCCCACGGTAAGGGCCACCAGGCCGATCAGGAAAGTCTTCACCACATTGCCCTTGGTGACCGGAAGCACGGCCGGGAAAACATAGAACATGCCGGCCAGCGATGCCAGCGGCAGGAACTGGTTGCCGGGCAGGATGACAGCCAGCAGCAGGGTGACCGGAATAAGCAGCAGCGACACCACCAGGGTGGTGGGATGGCCGATGACCAGTGCCGGGCTCATGCCGATGTTGATGCCTGCGGAGTTCTTGAATTTGCGGGAAACCAGGTCTTTGGTGGCCTCCGCAATGGGTTTGAGCCCCTCGATGAAGAGGGCGGTGATGCGCGGGATGAGTTCCATCACGGCGCCCATTTTAATGCCAAGGCCCAGGATGGCGGGGATGTTGGCCTCGATGTCCGCCCAGCTGCGGTAGCTGAGGCAGCCGATGAGGATTCCCACCAGTACGCCCAGCAGCAGCGGCTCGCCCATGACGCCGAACTTTTTCTTGAGCCCTTCCGCGTCGATGTCCAGCTTGCTGAATCCCGGAATCTTGTCCATGCACCAGTTCAGTCCTTCTGCGAACGGCACGAAACCCTGCACGAAAGGCTGCGGGATGGAAATCCCGTCCATGTCCTTGTAATACTTCTGGAACTTTCTGGTGGTGAGGTCGGCCATCACCAGCGTGATGACGAAGCAGATGATGGCGGCGAAAAATCCGTACCAGATACTGTCCGTAGCATAGAAGACCACCGCGCCGATGAAGGCGTAATGCCAATAGTTCCAAAGGTCGATGTTGATGGTGTTGGTGGCTTTCACCAGCAGCAGGACGATGTTGATAGACAGACAGACCGGGATGATGAATGCACCCACCGTGGTGTTGTAGGCTACGGAAGCCGCCGCCGGCCAGCCCATGTCGAAGATGCCCAGCTGCAGCCCGTAAATCTCGGTGACTTCCTTCAGCGGAGCGCCGAGGGAAGAGGTGAGGAGGGCGGTGACCACGCTCAGGCCCACGAATCCCACGCCCACCAGCAGGCCGCTCTTGAGCGCCTTTCCGGGTTTGATGCCGATGCAGACGCCCAGGATGAAAAACAGGATGGGCATCATCACCGCAGCCCCGAGGCCGATAATATAACTGAATACTTGTTCCATGGTTTACTTGGGTTGTTTGCCGATATAGGCGAGGATGCCGCCGTCGACATAAAGGATATGGCCGTTCACCGCATCGGAGGCTTTGGAGGCCAGGAAGACGGCGGGGCCGGCCAGTTCGTCCGGATCCAGCCAGCGGCCGGCGGGCGTCTTTGCGCAGATGAAACTGTCGAAGGGATGGCGGGAACCGTCCGGCTGCCTTTCCCTCAGGGGAGCGGTCTGGGGCGTGGCGATGTAACCCGGGCCGATGGCGTTGCACTGGATGTTGTATTCGCCGTATTCGGAGCAGATGTTGCGGGTAAGCATCTTGAGACCGCCCTTGGCAGCGGCATAGGCGCTCACGGTTTCACGGCCAAGTTCGCTCATCATGGAGCAGATGTTGATGATCTTGCCCTCGCGGCGTTCCATCATCTCCGGGACGACGGCCGCGGAACAGATGTACGGGCCCACGAGGTCTACATCAATCACCCGCTGGAATTCGGCCCTGGACATCTCGTGCATGGGAATGCGCTTGATGATGCCGGCGTTGTTCACCAGAATGTCAATCGGCCCGACTTCTGCGTGGATCCGCTCCACCAGCGCCTTTACGGCCGCTTCGTCCGTCACGTCGCATACGTAGCCGTGTACCTGGGTGATGCCAGCCTCCTTGTAGGCTTCCAGCCCCTTGCGCATGGAGGCTTCGTTGGAGGTGTTGAAGATGATGTTCTTTACGCCGGCCTCCACAAAGGCCTTTGCGATGGCGAAACCGATGCCGTAGGCGGCGCCGGTGACCCAGGCGTTCTTTCCTTCGAGTGAGAAGATATTGTTCATAGACAGAGGGATTTCAGGTTTCTGTCTACAAATATAATCATTTTTCCGTGCACGGGCACGGAAATCAGAAAAAATTGCCTATATTTGTATCGCTGACTCGTAAATTCAAAGTTTGACATATGGCAAAAGTAGTTACTTTCGGCGAGGTCATGCTCCGGCTCGCCACCCCGGGTTACCAGCGTTTTTCGCAGGCCCGTTCCTTTGATGCAACCTTCGGCGGGGGAGAGGCCAATGTGGCCGTGTCCCTGGCCAACTACGGCGTAGACGCCCACTTTGTGACCCGTCTTCCCAAGAATGACATCGCCGCCATGTGCGTCGGTGAACTCCGCGGATTCGGGGTCGATGTGAACGACATCGTCTATGGAGGCGACCGCATCGGCATCTATTACCTGGAAACGGGTGCCGTGGCACGTGGCTCCAAGGTGATCTACGACCGCGCCAATTCCGCCATCGCGGAGATCAAGCCCGGCATGGTTGACTGGCACAAGGTGCTGGAAGGCGCCGACTGGTTCCACTGGACCGGCATCACACCCGCCCTTTCCCAGGGTGCGGCCGATGCCTGCCTGGAAGCGATCAAGGTGGCGAACGAAATGGGTGTAAAGGTTTCCTGCGACCTCAATTACCGCAAGAAACTTTGGAAATACGGCAAAACCGCAGCGGAAGTGATGCCCGCCCTGGTGGCCGGCTGTGACCTGATCCTCGGCAACGAGGAAGACGCCGAAATGGAATTCGGCATCAAGCCCGAAGGCTTCGATGCGGAGAAGACCGGCGGTGAAATCGACCAGACCCGCTTCGAAAGCGTTTGCAGCCAGCTGATGAAAATGTTCCCCCGCTGCAAGAAGGTGGCGGTGACCCTCCGCGGTTCCATCAACGCCAACCACAACACCTGGGGCGGCGTGCTGTACGATGGAAAAACCCTCTGGCAGAGCCGTCGGTACGATATTACCCATATTGTTGACCGCGTAGGCGGCGGCGACTCCTTCATGGGCGGCCTCCTGTACGGTCTCCTCACTTATCCCACTGACCAGGAAGCCATCGAATTTGCCGCGGCAGCTTCCTGCCTCAAGCATACCATCGTCGGCGACTACAACCGGGTGACCGTGGCCGAAGTGGAAGGCCTGGTAAAGGGCGGCGGAAGCGGACGTGTCTCCAGATAGCCGGCCGATGCGGCTGTGAACGCATGTCCGGCAGGACCGGGCGTCTAAAACGACAGAATTATGAGCAAATTCAATAAAATCGATACCATCGGCCTCATCCGTTCCACGGGCATCGTTCCTGTGTTTTACAATGCCGATGCAGAGCTTACCAAGAAGGTGGTCAAGGCATGCTACGAAGGTGGCATCCGCGCTTTCGAGTTTACCAACAGGGGTGACGGCGCCGCCAGGGTCTTTGAAGAAGTGATCGCCTTTGTCCGGAAGGAATGTCCCGGAATGGCCCTGGGCGCAGGCACCATCCTGGACGCCCCGACGGCCGCCATGTACTTGCAGATGGGTGCTGATTTCCTCGTATCTCCCTGCATCGTGGACGAGGTGATTCCGCTGGCCAACCGCCGCGGCGTCCCGTACAGCCCCGGCTGCGGAACCGTCTCGGAGATTGTTCATGCCATGGAACGCGGCTGCGACCTGGTGAAGGTTTTCCCCGCCGGTACGGTAGGCGGCCCCGCTTTCGTGAAGAACATCCTGGCTCCGCTGCCGTGGGCGATGGTCATGTGCACCGGTGCCGTGGAACCCACGGAAGAGAACCTGACCGCCTGGGCCAAGTCCGGCGTTACGGCCGTCGGGATGGGCTCCAAACTCTTCCCCAAGGAAACGATGAAGGCCGGAAACTGGCAAGCCATTTCCGACCTCTGTACCAAGTGTCTGGACTGGTTCCGGGGCTAAAAGTAATATCCGCCTTCTTCCGGTTCGATATAAAAGATACGGTCTTTCATGTAGACAAAGCGGTATTCTTTAACCTCGGTGGTCAGTTCGCCGTCTTCACAGCCGGCCACGACCAGCGTACAGGAGTCTCCTTCTTTAATCCAGCTGTCATCGGCGAAATCCCAGATTTCCTGGCCTGTTGACAGCTGGCTTTCCATAAAGCCATACTCGTCGTACATGCTGATCAGGGAATAGGCGTAGTTGCTGGCAAAATAGTAATTCTCGTTCACGAGTTCGGTGCTTTCGTATTCCCAGAAATACGTGAGGGAATTGTCGGAGGGGGTGATCACCATGGTGTTCCCCTCGAACTTTACATCGAAGCTGAGGTCCCGTTTCGGGATTTCCCTGGTGTGAAAGGGCAAGCTGATGGGATCTCCGATAATGGCGTGTGTAGTGGGACTTACCTGAAAGACCAGAAAACGGAAATCCGTGTCGTCGTTCAGGGTTTGCATGGTGAACTGGCGGCTTCCCCGGTACAGGAAGCGGTCTGCGAAACTGATGTCCTTTTCAACGTCCACCTTCGCAAAAAACTGGAACGATTCTTCCATCCGGGCTATCTCCTCCCTGGCCACGTCCATGTCCGGACGGTTCCACCAGTCGTAATCAGTTTCGCTGCAGAGGCGATACGTATAATATACATCCCGGCTTGTACAGGATACGGAGAACCGCGCGCGTGAGCCGCCCACGGATTCCAAAACCAGCTGGAATTCGGCGGGTTGTTCGGCCTTGTTGGTGCAGGAAAGCAGCGCCAGGGAAAGCACGGCGAAATAAAGGGCTCTTTTCATTTAGAGATCTTTAAAAGCATTGATGATAAACTTGATGGCGCCGGAGCTGTGAGAGCCGTAGTTCCCGAAGTCATAGGTGACATTCTTCCCCTTGAAATACTGTTCCGCCTTGGTTCCGTTCACAAAGGGAACGGTTGCGTCCTGCATGCTGTGGAAGATGTACATCGGGGCGTAGGGAATGAAATTGAGCACGGAATTCTGCATCATGGCCCGGTACAGGCGGGCTGTCTGCGGGTTTTTCTTGTCCCGGCCCACGTCGGTCATCAGGTCGCTCACTTTCTTGGCGTTCATCAGGAGGTTGATGCTTTTAACCGTGTATTCCTTGGAGTTGATCCATTCCTGATAATGTTCCAGCAGTACGGGCTTGAAGAAATCTTCCAGTTTAAGCCCCAGGTCCTCGCCTTCGTTGATACCCTGGACAATCATGGGAATGGCGCAGGGGATGCCCGTGAGGTCTTCCAGCATGGAGATGTCGAACGTGGCGGCCAGGTCGTAGGGGCCGCCTCCGGCATAAACCTTCTTGATGGGCAGTTCCCTGTTGTATTCGCTTTGGAGCATGTTCATCACGGCCAGGGTGGTGGAACCGCCCTGCGAATAGCCCAGCAGGATCACTTCATCGCTTTCCGGCTTGCGGCCGATGTGCTCCAGATAGGGTTTCACGGCCAGAGCCATGTCCACCACGCTGCGGGCCGTGCTCTCTACGTGCATATAAGGATGGATGCGGTCCCGGGTGACACCGTAGCCGATATAGTCGGCGATGACCACGGCGTACCCCCGGCTGGCCAGGATACCTTCCAGGGGAAAGCACTCGGACGGGCACTCATAGTTGGCGCCGATGGTGAAGTGGCTCACGATGAGCATATTCTTGATTATCCCGCTGGAGGGAACCAGCAGCTTGCCCGACAGGGTGATGGGGGAGTCGTCGATGTCATGCCCCTCGTAGGTGCCGGCAATGTGGATGAGCTTGTTGCTGTTCACCATCCCCAGGATTTCCTTCACCAGGTCTACGGCGGCGATCTCGGCCACCTTGGTGTCTGCATCGTCTCCGATGTCCATCAGATGCACCTCGGGATTCAGGCTGTTGCCCACGATGACCTCGCTGCTCTTGACCGAGGTGACGTGGAACGTATTAAAATCCGTCACTTTCACATCCGGGTGCTGGCAGGCGGCCAGCAGCATCGCTGCAAGAGAGAAACAGAAGAACTTTTTCATCGGCCTTACCATTTATAGTAAACACTGGCGGAAAACAGGCGGGAGCCCGCCTGGATGATGTGATAGGGGTCGGGGAGGGCATTGAGCATCCCCAGTTCGAAGGTGCCGCCCCAGTGGCCTTTCCCGACTTCCATGCCGATCCAGTTCAGGTTGAGGGCGGGAGCTACCTTGATACCGCCGAGATTGTCAAGAGCCAGGGCGACGCCTGTGCCGATCCCGGAATAGATCCTGACCCACGGCCGGTCCAGGTAGGTGAAGCGGATGGTGGGCATCACGATGACGTCCCAGTTGCGCACAGGCTGAGCGGAGCCCTGCAGCCGGTGATACCGGTCGAAGTCCCCTTCTTTCCAGAAGATGCCTTCAACGTCGGTCTGGATACCCACGCTGACAACGTCGGAACTGCGGTACAGATATTCGACGAAAAAGTGGCCGGTATATCCGTAATCGAATGTTTCGTGGCGGGAGAAGGAGGCGGGAAGCGCTTCCGGGGCGCCATAGGTGCCCGCGTAGGTGGAATGGAAGGCAAGTGTCTCGAACAGCATGTCGCCCCATCCCAGACGGACCGTATGTCTGCCCGACGGCGGCTGTGCGGCAAAAACCGGCACAGTCGCCATCAGCAGCAGGGCCGTGAACAGGCGCCGCATCTTACAGGCGGGTCTTGATGGAGCGGGTGGCCTCTTCGTAACCGGGTTTCTCCAGGAGGGCGAACATGTTCTTCTTGTAAGCTTCCACGCCGGGCTGGTTGAACGGGTTCACGCCAAGGGTATACGCGCTTACACCGCAGGCGAATTCGAAGAAATACAGCAGATTGCCGAGGTTGAAGGCGTCCACTTTTTCGAAAGCGACCTCCATCTGGGGAACGCCGCCGTCGATGTGGGCGAGTTTGGTGCCCAGTTCGGCCATGTGGTTGCAGTGCTCCACATGCTTGCCGGAGAGGTAGTTGAGCTGGTCCAGATTCTGCTGGTCGGAGCCGATGACCACGCTGCGCTGGGCTTTCTCCACATGGAGGACGGTCTCGAACATGAGGCGGTCGCCTTCCTGAATGAACTGGCCCATGGAGTGGAGGTCGGCCGTGTTGTTGACGCTGGCGGGGAAGATGCCCACGCCGTCCTTTCCTTCGGATTCACCGTAAAGCTGTTTCCACCATTCGGCCACGAAGGTAAGCTTGGGATTGTAGTTCACCAGGATCTCCACCTTCTTGCCATATTCCTTATAGAGGAGGTTGCGCATGGCGGCGTAGACCACGGCCGGATTCTGGGCCGATTTCACAGCCAGCTGCTTCTCGGCCTCCAGGGCGCCTTCCAGCAGGGCGCGGATGTCGAAGCCGGCGACGGCGATGGGCAGCAGACCCACCGGAGTGAGGACGCTGAAACGGCCGCCCACGTTGTCGGGAACCACGAAGCTCTTGTAACCTTCCTGGGTGGAGAGGGTCTTGAGGGCGCCCTTTTTGGCGTCGGTGATGGCCACGATGCGGGAGGCAGCCTCGGCCTTTCCGTAGCGCTCTTCAATGTACTGCTTGACGATGCGGAATGCAACGGCAGGTTCGGTAGTGGTGCCGGACTTGGAGATGACGATGCAGGCCACGTTGCGCTCTGCGGCGAGGTCCATCAGTTCGGCCAGGTACTCCTCGGAGAGGTTGTTGCCGGCGAAGACCACCTGTGCTGCGTCCTTGCTCCTCAGGTCGCGGGCGAAATTGTGGCTCAGGGCCTCGATGACGCACTTGGCGCCCAGGTAACTTCCGCCGATGCCGATGGCGATCACCAGGTCCACGCCCTTGGCGGCCCAGCTGTCGCGGATGGCCTCAATGTCTTTAAGCATGGCTTCGGGAGCCTCCGAGGGGAGGTGCTTCCAACCCAGGAAATCGTTTCCGGCGCCTTTCTCTGACTCCAGGACGTCGAAGGCTTCCAGCGCCTTCTGTACATAGGTTTCGTACTTGGCGGCATCGGTAAAACTGCCGCAACCTTTCACATCTACTTTGACCATATCTGTTTATATTTAGAATATTTCGCTGATTTTAAATCCTACAAATATAGTGATTTCTTATGGAATATCTTCCTCCTGAAGCTCAAAATCGGACAGTCTGTCATGCCGGGTCCGGTCTATTTCGGTTTCAAACCCCTTCAGGGCGGCAAAAGGGGCGAACTGGGCGGCACGGTCGGCCAGGGACATCGGCCGGTGTCTTTTGGAAACCGGATGGGGCAGGCCGATGATATCGTCGTAGGGTGTGTTCATGCTTTGTGTCCTCCTATCTGTTCGTTCCGCTCCCGGGTGGTGGCGCCTTCTTCGAAGTTCATTCCTTTCAGGATGGCGTTCTTCCCGAATTTCCGCCGGATTTCCAGGATGGCCTCCTGCTGCCGGCGCTCCCGCTCCAGATCTACCGGATTCTCATCGAAAAGGGACAGCTGCCGGCCGGTCACAGCGTCTTCGGCCATGATGTGGACGGCCACGACATACACCCGGCGGACCATCAGCTGTGGATTCACGATCCGTTTGAACAGGTCCGTGATGGCCTTGAGAATGAGGGTGGTGGATGAGGTGGGGAAGTCCAGGTTCACGGAGCCGTGGGCGGGTTTGGGCGTAGGACGGCCGTACCAGTCCGCCACCATCGACCCGGAAAACCGCTTGGGGGCGGCATTGTCGTAGCCGATGTGGAGCACCATCTGGTCGGTCACCAGTTTTCTCTCCACCAGATCCATCACCAGCAGGTCCGTCATTTCGCGGACGATGACGGCGGCCTGGTCGAAGGGATAGGGTTTCATGAGCACCTGTCCGCTGGAGAGGCTGCTTTCCAGGGGCCTGTAGGCCTTGATGTGCGCCATCGTGCAGGGCTCCCAGCCCCAGGCATGGTCGATGAGCAGTTCCGCATTCACCCCGAATTCCCTGTACAGCGATTCTTCATTGGAGAGGGAGCGCCTGGCTACATCGCCCAGCGTATATAAGTGCATGGCCTCCAGGCGGGATGCGATGCCCCGGCCGATCCGCCAGAAATCGGTCAGAGGCCTGTGCTTCCAGTATTTCTGCCGGTAACTCATCTCGTCCAGAGCGGCAATCCGCACCCCGTCCCTGTCGGGCTCGCTGTGCTTGGCCTCGATGTCCATGGCGACTTTCGCCAGATACAGGTTGGGGCCGATGCCCGCCGTTGCGGTGATGCCTGTCTCCCGGAGCACTTCCCGGATCAGGCGCATGGCCAGGTCGTGGGGAGTGGTGCCGTATAGCCTGAGATACTCCGTGGCGTCGATGAACACCTCGTCTATGGAATATACGTGGATGTCTTCGGGGGCGATGAAGCGGAGGTAGATGCCATAGATCCTGCTGCTCACGTCGATGTAATGGGCCATCCGGGGCGTGGCCGTCAGGAATTCCAGCGGCGGACCTCCTTTCCGGGCGGCGTTGATCTGCGCCACTTTCTGCTTTACCTCGAACAGGCGGGGCCTCCCCGGGATGCCATAGGCCTTCAGGGAAGGGGAGACCGCCAGGCAGATGGTTTTGTCCGAGCGGCTCTCGTCGGCCACTACCAGATGGGTCGTCAGGGGATCCAGCCCCCGCGACACGCATTCCGCCGAAGCGTAGAAAGACTTCAGGTCGATGGCTATGTAAGTACGCTGATTCATTTGCCCGTCAAATATCGGAAAAAATCCGAAATATTGCTATCTTTGCCTTTCGAATCGACCTGCAGAATGAAAAGCCGTCCGTTCCATATTCTCACGCTGTCCCTGGGCCTGCTGCTATGCGCCTGCTCGGGGGCTCAGGTGAAGGAATACCGGGTAAAAGTGGTGAAAGAGTACCCGCACGACGTAAACGCCTACACCCAGGGGCTTTTCTTCCACGAAGGAACCTTGTACGAGACCACCGGCCAATATGGCTCCAGCAGCCTCCGTACCGTAGACCTTAAGACGGGCACTCCTGTCACCAACCAGCCTTTTTCCCGGAAGTATTTCGGCGAAGGGTCGGTGATTCTCGGGGAAGACCTGTACATCCTCACCTGGACCAACAAGGTCGTGTTCCGTTACGATGCGGCCACCCTCACCTATAAGTCCACCGTCGCCTACAATCGCGAGGGCTGGGGACTCACTACGGACGGCAGGCAGCTGATCGCCAGTGACGGCTCCGCCAATCTGTATTTCATGGATGCAGACCTGAAACTGCTGCGCAGGCAGCAGGTGACCTTGAACGGCCGGCCTCTCAGGAACCTCAACGAACTGGAGTGGATAGACGGGAAAGTCTGGGCCAATGTGTACCTGACGGACCTGATCGTAATCATTAATCCTGCAGACGGGAAGGTGGAGGCCACCATAGACTGTGACGGCCTGCTGCCGTCCCGCCTCAGAACCCGCGAAACAGACGTGCTTAACGGCATCGCTGTGGATGCCGCCGGCAAGATTTACCTGACCGGTAAAAACTGGCCCCGGCTGTACGAAGTGCAGCTGGAGAAGAAATAACATATGATTTTTTGGGGTATCGGGCCCTCCGGGGTCCGGTTGAGAAAAACCCATGGAACCTGATGCGGTTCATACCGCCGGAGGGAAAAATGATGAAAAAAACTGTATTGATCGCAGCACTGAGCGTGCTGGGTGTCTGTGCAGCCGCGCAGACCGAGGAGAGACACGAACGCCTGGACAGTGTCGTCGTATCCGTTTCCCGCGCCGGGAAGCAAACCCCCGTAACTTTCACATCTGTAGGAAAGGACGAACTTCGCAGTTCCTCTCCCATGAATTCCTTGCCGATGTCCCTGAATCTGCTGCCTTCCGTAGTCACGTATAATGAAGGCGGCACCGGACTGGGCAATTCGGCCATGACCATCCGCGGGTCCAAGGGGTCGCAGATCAACGTGACCCTGAACGGCATCACGCTCAACGATGCCGAGTCGCAGGAGGTATTCTGGGTGAATATTCCTTCCCTGGGCAGCCTGATATCCAACGTGCAGGTGCAGCGGGGCCTGGGAACCAGTGCCAACGGAGCCGGAGCCTTCGGCGCCAGCCTGAACATGAACACGGCTTTCGTGGCGAGGGAGCCGTCGGCCAGGATGGATTTCAGTGCCGGGTCCTACAACACCTTCGTGACGTCGCTCAGCGGGTCTACCGGCCTCTCCTCCAAGGGATTCTACGGCTCGGCCGCCTTCTCGCGCGGCAGCACCGACGGCTATATCCGGAACGCCTATGTCCAGTCGCAGTCGGCTTTTGTGGCGCTGGGCTGGCTCGGCCGCAGCAATTCGGTCCGCTTTACTTATCTGATGGGGAAGCAGCGGAGCGGCATCACCTGGGACGGTATCGACCTGGAACAGTATTACAAGGACCGCCGGTACAACGGGGCGGGAGAATACTATGACGACCTGGGCAATGTCTATTATTATGACAACCAGACAGACAATTACCTCCAGCATCATCTGCAGTTGAACTACACGCATGCCTTCGGCGGCAGCCTCACTTGGGCGACCACCTTCAATTACACCTATGGCGAAGGCTACGACGAGTATTACAAGGTGAACCGGAAGTTTGCCAATTTCGGTTTTCCTTCGCTTCCGGAAGGAACTCCCAAGCGGAGCGACATGATTTACCGGAAACGGATGGACAACGGCCTTTGGGTGTTCAATTCCAATCTCCGGTATCGTTCCCGGCTGCTGGACGTCACCGCCGGCGTGAACCTTTCGCAGTATGTAGGCGGCCATTGGGGGGAGATGCTGTGGGCCAAGGCTCTCACCGCCGATTATAATTACGGAGGCGTGGACTGGTACAGCAATTCGGGCATAAAAACCGACTTGAGCGCTTTCCTGAGGGCCGAATATCAGCCCCTGGAGTGGCTTACACTTTACACGGATCTCCAGTTCCGCGGTATCCGGTACAACTTGAAGGGACGGGATGACGACTGGCTGGAGTATGGCGCGGTAGAGGCAGACCGGCTGGACTATTCCGCTGTGTGGCCTTTCTTCAATCCCCGGTTGGGAGCTACCGCCCGGTTCGGCCGTAGCAAGGTCTATGCATCGGCCGCACTGGGCCACCGGGAGCCGGGCAGGGGAGACATCAAGGAAAATGTGAAGGGCGAGGCGGTCCCCATCCGCCCGGAGAAAATGCTTGACATCGAGGTGGGTTGGCAGTATGAGTCGGACCGGCTGTCGGCATCGGCCAACCTGTACCTGATGGAATACTGGGACATGCTGCTGGAGACCGGGCGGCTTTCCTCCTCCGGCTATGCCGTGAAAGAGAATGTGCCGCGTTCCTGGCGGCGCGGGGTGGAACTTTCGGCAGCCTGGCAGCTTTTCCGCTGGCTCTGTCTGGACGGGAATGCCACGCTTTCCATGAACCAGATCCGGGACTATACTTCCTATGTCCAGATTGACGATTACTCCGGCCGCACCAAGGCCATCCCTTACGGCCGCACGCAGATGCTCCTGTCTCCTTCCGTCATCGGCATGGCCAGGATTACCGTGACACCCTGGAAAGGCATGGCGTCCCATTCCCTGAAGACTACCGCCCTTTCCCTGGACGGGAAATATGTCGGAAAGCAGTTCCTGGACAACACCATGCGGGAAGAGATGGCGGTGCCGGCCTATTTCGTCAGCTCACTCAGCCTCAGCCATCGTTTCGACTGGAGCGGAAAATCTCTCACGCTCGGCTTCTATGTGAACAACCTGTTCAATCATCTGTACTATGCTTCCGGCTGGCGCTGGGAAGAGTATAACGAGGAGTCGGGGAAGATTACAACTGGCATCGGGGTTTATCCGCAGGCACCGCGGAATTTCTCAATTAAAGCAAGCCTTAGTTTTTAAAAGTTTTTATTAATTATAAAAAAGTTTTAAAAAAATTTGCATGTCCAAAAACTTTATGTAAATTTGCATCAACAAACTTACGCATCTTCTAACCAACTATTAACCTTCTTTTAAGGTAAGAATACACTACTAACTAACCAAGTAAAAACCTCGCTGTGAAGCGAGGTTTTTATTGTAATCACTGTTCCAGAAGGCCAGGACGACGTTCTTTGGTGCGTTGAAGGGCCTGCTCGTCCTGCCACGCCCGTATTCGTTTCGGGTTGCCGCTCAGCAGGACCTCCGGCACTTCCCAGCCGTTGAAAGAGGCCGGACGGGTATAGACAGGGGGGGAGACCAGCCCGTCCTGGAATGAATCGCTGAGGGCCGATGTTTCGTCGGTGAGGACGCCGGGCAGCAGGCGGATGATGCTGTCGGCGAGCAGGGCGGCCGGAATTTCGCCGCCGCTTACCACGAAGTCACCTACGGAGATTTCCCTTGTGATCAGATGCTCCCGAATCCGTTCGTCAATCCCTTTGTAGTGGCCGCAGAGGATGATGATGTTTTCTTTGAGGGAAAGTTCGTTGGCGATTCCCTGGTCCAGGATTTCGCCGTCCGGAGCCATGTAGATGATTTCATCGTAGTGGCGCTGCGAGGTAAGTTCCTCGATATAGCGGAACACCGGTTCCACCATCATCACCATGCCCGCATCGCCGCCGTAGGAATAGTCGTCTACGGTGAGACGGGGGCCGAGCCCGTATTTGCGCAGGTTGTGCACATGGATTTCGGCCAGGCCTTTTTTGACGGCACGGCCGGGGATGGAGTGGCTGAGCGGGCTGTCCAGCAGCTCGGGGACCACGGTGAGGATGTCGATTCTGAGCATACGGGTGGTTTTTTTCAATGCAAAAATAGTGTTTTATGTTTATTTAAGGAAATTTTCTTACCTTTGTGAGTTATAGAATTTGTAAAACTATAAAAACTATTGTCATGAGTGAAGAAATTAAGCCTGAGGTGGTCCTCGAGACCGGATCCGCAGATGTAGCCCCGAAGGAACAGGAAGCCGCCCCCGTGGTGGAGGAATCTGTCGTTGCCGCAGCGGTAGAAGAAGGAAAGGAAGAAGTGAAGGAGGCCGTCGTGAACTACGGCGAGAAAACCTTGGCGGAACTGTCCGAATTGTTCCAAAACCTGACCGAAAGTGAAGACCGCATGAAGCGGTTCAAGGAAGCGGAAGCCATCAAGTCCGCTTTCTATAAGCGTCTGTCCCGCGAAAAGGCGGAGGCAGGGGAGGATGCCGCCGTGGAAGAGCCCACGGAAGACACCCTGGAAGAGTCCACCGTCCCGATGCAGAGCGGCCCGGTGAGCCCGTTCGCCGCCATTGAATCCGGATTCAAGGCGCTTTATATCGATTATAAGAAGGCCCGTGCAGAGTTCAACCGCGAGCAGGACGCCCAGCGGGAAGACAATCTTGCCAGGAAGCAGGCCATCATCGAGGAACTGAAAGCCCTCGTGGAGGAACCCGGCGACATGAAGGACGCCTTCCCCAAGTTCCGGGACATCCAGAACCGCTGGCGTGAGATCGGCCCTGTGCCCCAGCAGAGTTTCCGCGATGTGAACGACACCTACCAGCTCCATGTGACCAAATTCTATGACCTGGTAGATATCAACCGCGAACTGCGTGACCTGGACTTCAAGAAGAACCTGGAAGCCAAGACCCTCTTCTGCGAGCAGGCGGAGGCGCTTGCCCAGGACGAGAACGTGGTGGAAGCCTTCAAGGAACTCCAGAAACTGCATGAGCAGTGGAAAGACCTGGGTCCCGTAGCCAAGGAGTACCGCGATGCCATCTGGGAGCGTTTCCGCGCTGCCACCTCTGTCATCAACAAGCGCTACCAGGCTCATTTCGAGGGCCTGAAAGCCCAGCAGACCGCCAACCTGGAAGCCAAGATCGCCCTCTGCGAGGAAGTGGAGGCCATTGCCGGGAAGGAAATCACCTCCTCCACGGAATGGAATACCCTCAGCCGTAAAATTGAGGAAATTCAGGCCCGCTGGCGTGAGATCGGCTTTGCCACCCGCAAGGAGAATCAGAAGGTATACGAGCGTTTCCGCGCTGCCTGCGACAAATTCTTCGAGCGCAAGCGTGCTTCGTTCTCCGAGTTCAAGGATTCCATGAATGCCAACCTGGAGAAGAAGATGGCCATCATCGAAGAGGCCGAAGCCCTCAAGGACAGCACCGACTGGAAGGCGACGGCAGACCGCCTGATCGAACTCCAGAAGCAGTGGAAGGAAATCGGCGCCGTGCCGCGCAAGAAGTCCGAGCAGATCTGGAAGCGTTTCCGTGCTGCCTGCGACGCCTTCTTCACGGCCCGTGACAGCCAAGGCCGCGGCGGCAATGACTATGCCTCCAATCTTCAGGCAAAGAAAGCCCTCATCGACGAAATCAAGGCTTATCAGCCCGATGGTGCGGCCGATGAGGCGCAGAAGGCCTTCGCCGAGAAGTGGAATGCGATCGGCTTTGTTCCATTCAAGGAAAAAGAGGCCGTCACCGCTGCCTACAGAGAGGCGATGCAGGAAAAATTCCCCGGCTTCGGTTCCCGCGGTCCCCGTCGTGAAGGCGGCAGGGGCAATGCCCGCCCGGAACGTGCCGAACGCCGGCCGATGAGCGAGAAGGACAGGCTCAAGGAGCAGTTCGCCCAGCTCCAGCAGGAGATTCAGACGTACGAAAACAACATCGGCTTCTTCGGCCTGTCCAAGGGTGCAGAGAAACTGAAGGCCCAGATGCAGGAGCGGATCGACGCTGCCAAGGCCAAACTGGAGGATCTGAAAGCTCAGATCCGTGCCAAGGAAGCAGAGGAGGGTCAGGAGTAAGCCTATGGACAAGAATTCAATCATCGGCTTTGTACTGATCGCCCTGATCATGATGGGCTTCTTCGGGTACCAGAGCCGCCAGGTTGCCAGACAGCAGGCGGAACAGGCGCGTCTGGATTCCATCGCTGCGGCCGACGCCTACGAGCAGTACAGGCTGGACAGCATCTATCGGGCCGAACATCCCGAGGCTGCCCTTCCTGCAGAGGCGGGTGAAGGTATCGCTGCGGCCCAGCCTTCATCGGCCCGGGTCTATTCCGACTCCCTGCTCAACTCCGCCATCTCCGGAGAAGCTACTTTCCACACGCTGGAAAACGAAAAGCTTGTGGTCACCTTCACCACCCTCGGCGGCCAGCCCTGGTCGGTCAAGGTCAAGGACTACTACAATTACGACAAATCGGACCTGTACATCATCCCGGAAGGGAAGTCCCGGCTGGGATATGTGGTGTATGCCCCTACTGCTGTGGATACCAGGAAGTTCCATTTCCAGTACGTGGCGGAGGCCTCGTCCGATTCCACGGTAGTGATGCGTCTTCCGTTCTCCAACGGCGGATATATCGAGCAGCGCTATACGCTTAAGAAAGACTCCTATTCCCTCAACGAGACGGTTGCTTTCGTAGGGTTGCAGGACCTCATCCCCCGCAATGTCAATTCCATCGACGTTGATTTCGAGGCCACCATTCCCCGCATGGAGAAGGGGTACAAGAACGAGTCCCAGTACTCCCGCCTCAACTACTATTTCCCGGATGACAAAAAGCCGGCCAATATCGGCAACGGGCGGGACGGAAACAAGCGCTTCGACAACAAGATCGAATGGTTCGCCTTCCAGCAGCAGTTCTTCTCCGCCATCATGCGGGCTCCTCAGAACTTCAGCTATGGCGAGTTCTCCCTCAAGTTTTCCGGAAAGGACAATCCGGACCACAACCTGATGCATTGCAATGCCCTCATGCGTGCCGACCTGCCCCAGACCGGCGCCAGCGTGGAGGTTCCTTTCGAATTCTACTTCGGCCCCAACAATTACAAGGGCCTCAAGGCCTATGGCCATGCGTATGAGAAGGTGATCCCTCTGGGCGGCCGTATCATCGGCGTTTTCACCAAGTATGTGATCATCCCGCTGTTCGACTGGCTCTCCAAGTTCATCTCCAATTACGGCATCATCATCCTCCTGATGACTATTTTCATCAAGATCGTGGTGCTTCCGTTTGCCTACAAGAGTTATTCTTCCAGTGCCAAGATGCAGGCCCTCAAACCCCTCATGGACAAGATCAACGCCAAGTATCCCAAGCAGGAAGACGCCATGAAGAAGCAGCAGGAGACGATGGATCTGTACCGGAAGGCCGGTATCTCGCCGATGGGCGGATGCCTCCCGATGCTGCTCCAGATGCCTATACTCTGGGCTATGTTCCGGTTCTTCCCGGCCTCCATCCAACTCCGCCAGGAGCATTTCCTGTGGGCCGAAGACCTGAGCGCCTATGATGATGTGATCCACTGGGGTACCAGCATCCTGGGCATGGACCATATCTCGCTGTTTGCCCTGCTGATGGCGGTCTCCATGTTCTTCTATTCCCGCGTTACCATGCAGAATCAGAGCACAGGAGACGATCCCAACGCCAAGATGATGCGTTTCATGAGCCTTTACATGATGCCCATCATGATGTTCTTCATCTGTAACAACCTCTCCTCGGGCCTCAGCTACTATTACCTCCTTTCCAACCTGATTACCATGTTGGAAACCTGGATTATCAAGAAGTGGTTCGTCAAACCCGATGAGATTCTGGCGAAGGCGAAGGCGGTCGAAAACAAACCTGCCCCCAAGTCCAAGTGGCAGCAGCGTCTGGAAGAAGCCCAGAAGATGCAGCGCCAGATGGAGCAGCAGAAGAAAGGCCGTAAATAATGAAACGTCTGGCCATACTGTTCATTGCAGTCCTGACCATAGCCCTGCAGCCTCTCCAGGCTCAGCGCCGGGATTCGGTCTACACGGCTTCAGAACAGTTTCGCTGGCAGAAACTGGTGGTCCCCGGCGCCCTTATGGGCACGGGGATCCTTGCAACTGCGAGTCCCTGGTACCGGTCGACCGTGAATATCCCCGTCAGTGAGTGGGCGCAGCGGGTAAGCGGCGACGTGGAGCGCTCCTTCGACAATGTGCTCCAATATGCTCCTTATGGCGCCTATGCGCTCGGGGCCCTGATCGGCTGCGGGGAGCATGGTATGCTGGAGCAGGTGCTCTCGGTCGGCACGTCGGTCGTTCTCACCGCCATCGTCAGCGGCACCATGAAAGAGGTTTGCGGCGTTCTGCGTCCCAATGGCGCCGACCGGAAGTCTTTCCCTTCCGGCCATACGTGCACCGTTTTTCTGGGTGCCGAACTGGTCCGCCTGGAATTCGGTCCCTGGTGGGGACTGGCGGCCTATTCCACCGCTTTTGTCACCGCTTTCATGCGGGTATACAACAACTGGCATTGGACCAGCGACCTTCTTGCAGGCGCTGCCCTGGGCATCCTGGGTGCCCATGTCGGCTATTGGCTTCTGCCGCTGGAAAGGAAACTGCTGGGCGTAGATTCCAAGCAGGTCTCTTTTGCCTCCCGGGCATCGGCCATGCCTTTTTATAGTCCTACACCTGCCGGGGCTTGTTATGGTATTTCTTTAGCTTATTCTTTCTGATGATCGCAGAATCCCTTGCCGCTATCCGTTCCGCCTTGCCCGCAGGTGTTTCCCTGGTGGCGGTTTCCAAGTTCCATCCTGTAGAAAGACTCATGGAGGCTTATGCCGCCGGACAGCGCCTTTTCGGGGAAAACCGCCCGCAGGAACTGGCCGCAAAAGTCCCCCGGATGCCGGCAGATGTCCAGTGGCATTTCATCGGCCACCTGCAGACCAACAAACTGAAGCTGGTCCTTCCCTATGTTGCACTGGTGCAGTCGGTGGATTCCCGGCATTTACTGGACGCCATCGCCAAATGGGGGAGGGAGAACGGAAAACGGGTCGATATCCTCCTGGAACTGCATCTGGGTGCGGAAGAGACCAAGCAGGGCTTTACGGAAGCGGAACTGTGGGAAGTGCTGGACAGCCTCCCCGATGGAATCCGGGTAAGGGGATTGATGGGAATGGCCACCCACACGGACGATTCCCTTACAATCGAAGCCGATTTCGCCCGGATCCAGGATCTCTTCAACCGGATTCAGGCTTCGGTGGTGTGCCCCGATGCCTTCGACCAGCTGTCTATCGGCATGTCAACAGATTGGCCCCAAGCCGTGAAGCATGGGGCCACCATGGTGCGTATCGGGACTGACATTTTCGGTCCCAGGGAATACTGATTATCTGTTCAGGTTGTCCAGGCGCGTTGCACAGAAAGCTTTGACATCGTCCCATTTATAATACGGGCCCTGCACCGGAGCAAGTGCGGGGATGCGGGTTTCGCGCTCGTTGACGAGGAACTTCACCAGCACGGGATCCGAGGCTTTCTTGCTGCGGAAGAAGATGATCTGCAGGTTGGCGGCGAAGGGGCAGTTCCAGGACGGCAGCCAGTGTGCGGCGGCGTCTTCCATGGAAAGGCGGTCACCGACGCCTTCCAGGCCGAAATAGGAGCACAACCCCAGGTAGGGCCAGTCGTGGCCGAAGGTGAGGTCTGCGGCATGGTTGCTGCGGCCGGCGATGGCGTCATCGGCATGCCTGATCATCACGTCCACCATGTCTTTGGCCCGCGGCATGCGGAGGTCTCCGTTCAGCTCCGAGTTGCACTGGCTCAGGTAGGCATTGAGGAAGTTGGACTCGTGAAGCTGGTAGACCACGTCGAAAGGCAGATAGCGGAAGAGATTGTCGTTGATGTCGAACGCTTCCGCCACCTTGGCGACGGAGTAGATGGAATATTGGAAGAAATAGGTGTTGCGGACATATTTCTTGCCGGCTTCCGGATCTTTGAACAAGTTCCTGAAGACCGTTACCGTATCCGGCAGGCTGCGGTAGTTCCTTGCTTCCAGGGCTTTCCGGCTGCGGGCGTTGATGGTGTCATTTTCGGCCTTCGCAATGTACTCCATGTATTTTTCGCCGGTGTCCAGGTCGATGTCCAGCTGGGGATCCAAGGCCATCAGACGCGCCGTGAATCCGTTCATGCTGACAATGCAGCGGGGAACGGTGCTGGCTTCTGCGCGGATATGCTTGCTGCCGTTCCTGAATACGGAGGGAAAGCGGTTGTACATGCGTTCCGCCAAGGTGGCGTGCTCCCGGACACCCCGGGGAGTCAGCCTCCCGTCCATCCCGTTATAGAGTTCGAAAATCCGGGCCGATTCATGGAGCAGGGAGTCTCCGGCAGGGGTGAGCTGCACCCCGTTGTCCTTTGCCTGCTGAAGTGCATCGCGGACCATCAGGTAGGTGGCGCCGCCCCATTCCGAACGGGAGCCGTGACGGCCGTAGTGACCGATATAGAAGGCCTCGTAGCCCTTGGGCGCCGGCGTATCCTGGATGGGAAGGAACTCATAGGAATGCGTGTTGAAAGCGGCCCGCTGCGGGAATTCCTTGAGGAATTTCACCATTTCGGGACTCTGCTGCTGGGCAAGGGCGTTTGCCCCCAGGCAGACCAATGCCAGAACTGTCAGGATTTTTTTCATTGTTAAAAAGGCTTTATTTGTTCAAAGGTACAAACAATTCTTCTTGCGTCAAAAAAAACAGACCAGCCGTTTTACGGGTTGGTCTGTTATTGAAAGAATCTGGTTGATTAGTTGGCCATGATGGCGCCGACCAGACCCAGGATGGCGTAGAATTCCGGAAGGGCGGCGTAGATCAGCGTATTGGTGAATACGTCGTGTCCCTGTGAGATGCCTACGATACCGTTGGCGCAGACCTGACCCTGGCGGATGCCGGAGAGCATGCAGGCGATGCCTACGGAAACGCCGATGCCGAAGCAGAGTGCGCCGGAGATGGTGCCACCGGTGAATTTGCCCAGCATGATGAAGAAGGCCACAAAGCCGTAGATACCCTGGGTGGCAGGGAGGGCGGAGAGCACCATGTAGCTTCCGGAGCCTTCCGGTTTGCGCTTAAGAGCACCTTCCGCGGCATTGCCGGCGGTAGTTGTGCCGATGGACGATCCGATACCGGCCAGTGCGAGAACCAGTCCGAGTCCGAGATAACCGAGAATTTGTTCCATAATGTTTGTAATTTATTTTGTTTGTTTCTTTAGCGGGTTATAGTTGCGGCCGGTGGCCTCGTAGCCGGAATTCTTGAAGAACTCCAGGAAGTTGAGTCGGAGCGGATGCACGAAGGCGCCCAGGGCGCACATGGCGATGTTCAGGGTGTGTCCGACCAGCACCAATAAGATGAAGAAAATCCAGAGCAGGGCGTTGGACCCGTCTCCGAGCACCATCTTGCCCATGTCGTTGAAGGCCATGCCCAGCATGCTGCCGGCAAGACCCAGGGCATACAGACGGAGGTAGCTGAGGACGTCGCCCAGCAGGCCGGTGGCCGTGTTATAGGTGTCCCACAGGCCCAGCCCCACATTGGCGAATTTGTTGCGCTGCAGGTTGTTGAGCGGGAAGATGCCGATGGCGGAAATGACGCCGATGGCGATGATAATCCATTTGGCGGCTGCCGTATTCAGGACGCCCACGAGTGCCAAGGCTCCGACGATGACACCGCCCACGATGAGGAGGGTCCAGCCCAGCGTTCCCAGCGAAGCGGCGAAACCGTTCACCTTTACCGCCTGGATGGCCTTTACTACCATGGCCAGGCACAGGTGGAAGATACCCACTACGATCGAGAGAACCATGCCTCCCGCGTAGCCGGCTATCTCGTCCGGCAGGAAAATGCCCTTGATGGGCTCAAATATCTTCCATTGGGCGATGTCGATGGAGAAGAATGTATGCAGGAAGAATCCTACAATGACGGTTCCCACGCCCAGGATGACTACCAGCGGGGCCATGTCTTTGAAGCTGTCCACCTTCTTGAGCAGCAGGCCGATGAGGATGAGGATGAGGCCGTAGCCCGCATCCCCCATACAGAGGGCGAAGAACAGCAGGAAGAAGATGGAGATGAACGGAGTGGGGTCGAAACCATCGTAGGAAGGCCTTCCGTACATGTCCGTGAGTACTTCAAACTGGCGGACGAACTTGTTGTTCCTGAAACGGATGGGCGGATTGTCCTGAACGGTGGCTTTCTCCTTCAAATACAGGACGTTTATCTTTTCCAGGGCTTCCGTAACGGCAGCCTCGTTCTCTTCCGGGGCGTAGCCCACCAGGGTGACGATGGTATCTTCCGCAGCCGGAACGGCGGTGATACCGGCCAGGTAACCGTCCAGTTTCACGTATTCTTTTTCCCGCATGGCTTCCAGTTCCGGGAGCCTGCGTTTCAGTTCGGCGATTTCACCTTGCAGCTGGTGCAGATAAGATTCTTTCTCCTGCAGCTGCAAAGCCGTGTCAGCGGAAGAGCAGGTTGGGGCAGGGATTTCTCCCGGCAGGGAGTCTTCGGCGGCCACGACGAACCAGACGGCATCTTTCCGGGCCGAGATGACGCTGAGCGCGTACTCATCGGCCCATTCTTCCTTGAAGGCCTTGGGACTGAGCCTGTGGAAGTGCAGGGGAATGCCGGCTTCGGAAAGCTTCCGGAGGATGTCATGGTCGAATTCGCCCCAGGCTTTCCTGTCTTCGATTTCCTTGCGGAGTTTATTGACTTCCGCTTCCGCTTCCGTGTACAGCATGAGGGTGCCGCCAGCCAGGCGGACCAGGTCTTCTTCCTGGTAGGGGACCGGTTGGGTCCCTTCCGGAAGTTCCACCTTCCCGATGCCCTGGATGAGGCCGTCCAGCAGTTCTATCTCGGACTTGATCTTGTGTGAGTGATCGTCTACCGGCTTTATGCTCCGGTTGATGTCCATCAGCCCGATATCCTGAAGGCTTTCAATGAGCCCGTTCTGTTCTCCGTTCAGCAGGACGAAGGAGTATTTGGTCATTTTGCCTATCATAGCTCTGAGGCCTCCTCTTCCTCTGCGTGACGGTTCTTGACAATCTTGGACGAAGCCTTGGAGAGGTTCTCCTCGTCTTCCATGTAACGCTTGATCTTGCGGATGGCTTCCTGATATCCCGGAATCTGCACTTTTTCGTAAAGATTCACCTTCTGGGTGGTCTTCTTTCTCTGGTAGTCCAGGATGCGCGCTTTTTCGCGGTACACCTCGGATTCGATGCCCAGTCGGGACAGTTCCTTGAGGATGGAGACACCGTCGGCGTACCAGGCGGGCTTCACGAAGGCGTTGAACGGCTGGATCTGATAGTGGATTTCTCCGAGGGCGGGCGTCTTGACGCCGGCCACCTTCTTGGTGAAGAGGTCTACGTCCGTAATCTCGATGAGGCCGGGGTCGAACTCGTTCCACAGGGCGGCAAGATAATCGTATCTCTGAAGGGCTTCTTCCAACTGGGCAATAAGACTGTCGCTGTCCGCCTTGGCCTTGCGGACCTCCAGGCGCAGGGCGCTTTCCTTGTTCTGCAGCGTGGGAAGCGCTCTCTGCCGTACCTTGAGCTGCTTGCCAAGTTCCGTCAGGGATGTTTTATTGTATTGGAATTTTATAGCCATGTCCTAAGCTTTCCAGTATTTATCGATGAGGGCCTGCTTGATACCGGTTTCCGCCGGTGAGAAATACTTCCCGAAGAGTTTCCACGCGGTATCCAGCATTTCATTGATGGTAATGTTTACGTCGATGGCCAGCAGCTCGCGGGCGTAGTCCTTTGCATAGTCCAGGCAACGGTGGTCGTAGTCGGACAGGTCGAAGCCGTTCTCCAGTTTGGTCTTGGCGTTCTGGGCGTCGGCATACAGACGGACGGAGGCGTTCATTACCTGGGAGTGGTCCTCGCGCGTTTTCTTGTTCTGCACCAGCTGTTTGAGTCGGGACAGGGAACGGAACGGGTCGATGATGACCTTGCCCGTATCGGTGTCCGCCCGCAGGAAGAGCTGGCCTTCGGTGATGTAACCGGTGTTGTCCGGGATGGCGTGGGTGATGTCTCCGTCGTTCAGTGTGGTCACGGCGATGATGGTGATGGAGCCTTCCGTAGGGAGCTGCACCGCTTTCTCGTAGATCTTGGCCAGGTCGCTGTAGAGGGAGCCCGGCATGGAGTCCTTGGAAGGGATCTGGTCCATACGGTTGCTCACGATGGAGAGGGCGTCGGCGTACAGGGTCATGTCCGTAAGCAGCACCAGCACTTTCTCGTTCTTTTCAACGGCGAAGTATTCGGCTGCGGTAAGGGCCATGTCCGGCACCAGCAGACGCTCCACCGGAGGATTTTCGGTGGTGTTGATGAAGCAGATGATCTTGTCCAGGGCGCCAGCGCTCTCGAAACTGTTGCGGAAGAACAGGTAGTCGTCGTTGGAAAGGCCCATGCCGCCGAGGATGATCTTGTCCACATCGGCCCGGAGGGCAACATCCGCCATCACCTGGTTGTAGGGCTGGTCCGGATCGGCGAAGAAAGGAATCTTCTGGCCGGAAACCAGGGTGTTGTTGAGGTCGATGCCGGCGATGCCGGTCGGAATCAGCTGGGAAGGCTGGCGGCGTTTGTACGGGTTCACGGAAGGGCCGCCGATCTGGCGCTCTTCACCGTCGATTTCGGGACCGCCGTCGATGGGATGGCCGTAAGCATCGAAGAAACGGCCGGCGAGCTGGTCCGATACCTTGAGGGTAGGGGGCTCTCCCAGGAAAGTGACTTCCGCGTTGGTGGGGATGCCTTCGGTGCCGGAGAAAATCTGGAGGGTGACCAGGTCACCTTTGGTGCGGACCACCTGGGCCAGTTTTCCGCCCACCACGGCGAGCTCATCGTTGGAAACGCCTTTGGCACGGAGGGATACGGTGGCTTTTGTGATGCCCTCCAACTTGGTATAGATTCTTTGATATGCTTTGTTTGCCATAGTTATGCGATGAGTTTGTTCACGGATTCATTATATGCCCAGAACTGCTCGCTTTCGTAGACCGAGTAATTCATCTGGCGGAGTTCGTTGATGAGATTCTTGAAGAAATCACGGCACTTCTCGAAATCGTCGAATTCGTAGTCTTTTTCGCAGATCCTGAGCACCAGGTCCAGCATGAAGCGCTGCCGGTCCATGGGGCAGAGGGAATCGACCGGGTCGAAGCCGTCCTGCTGGAGGATGATGAAGTCTACCAGCTCCGACTTCCAGAAATTCACGTGATAGCTCATGGGAACGCCGTCGTCGCCCAGGATGTTGATCTGTTCGGAGGCTTCCTTTCCGCGGCGGATGAGGTTCTTGGCCGTGAGCACTTTCTCCACCCAGCCGGGTTCTACAGATTTGTCCAGGTAGGACACGATTTCCGGATAGTCCAGATATTTGGAGTAGGACTCCAGCGGACCTACGGCCGGATAGCGTTTCTGGTCTGCTCTGCCCTGTTCCAGGGCATAGAAGCAGCGGGCGGCCTTCTTGGTGGATTCCGTTACGGGTTCCTTGAGGTTGCCGCCGGCAGGGGACACTGTACCGATGAAGGTGACGGCGCCGCGCTCCCCGTTGTTCAGGATGACCATGCCCGCGCGGGAGTAGAAATTGGAGATGATGGCCGAAAGGTCTACCGGGAAGGCGTCTGCGCCGGGGAGTTCCTCCATACGGTTGCTCATCTCGCGGAGCGCCTGGGCCCAGCGGGAGGTGGAATCGGCCAGGAGGAGGCACTTGAGGCCCATGGCCCTGTAGTACTCGCAGATGGTCATGGCCGTGTAGACGGAGGCCTCACGGGCGGCCACGGGCATGTTGGAGGTGTTGCAGATAATTGTGGTACGCTCCATCAGGTGGCGTCCTGTGTGCGGGTCTATCAGCTCCGGGAATTCGGTGAAGATCTCCACCACCTCGTTGGCACGTTCACCGCAGGCGGCCATCACGATGACGTCGGCGTCGCCCTGCTTGGCGATGGCATGCTGGAGCACGGTTTTTCCGCAGCCGAAGGGCCCGGGAATGAAGCCGGTGCCGCCTTCTGCAATGGGGTTCATGGTGTCGATTACGCGGACGCCCGTCTCCATGATGCGGTCCGGACGGGGTTTCTCGCGGTAGCCCTTGACGGCCATTTTCACGGGCCACTTCTGGACCATGGTCACGGGAACCTCCGCGCCGGAATCGTCCGTGAGGACTGCGATGACCGTGTCTACAGGATAGGAACCGGCCTCTTTTACGGACTTGACCGTATAGGAACCCTTGAAAGAGAAGGGAACCATGATCTTGTGGGGCAGCCAGCCTTCTTTCACTTCTCCCAGCCAGTCGGCTGCGATGACCGTGTCGCCGGGCTTGGCCAGCGGGGTGAAATCCCATTTCTTCTCGCGGTTGAGCGGGTCGGTGTATTCGCCTCGTTTGAGGAAGACGTCTTCCATGGTGGTGAGGTCGTTCTGCAGACCATCGTATACGCTGGAGAGAAGGCCGGGGCCCAGGGTCGCTTCCAGCATGCGGCCTTCGAACTCTACGGAGTTGCCGCCCTTGAGGCCGCGGGTGCTCTCGAACACCTGGACGGATGCATTCTTTCCGTTTACCTTGATGACTTCTGCCATCATTTTCACCCCGTCAAGGTCTATGAAGCAGATTTCATTCTCGGAAACCGGCCCGTCCACTTCCACAGTGACGAGGTTGGAAACGATACCGGTAACAATACCTTTGGTTTTCATATAGGGAAGATTTATTTTTCAGTGTAATTAACGCCTTTGAATGTGCCGCGCACCTCTGCCACCAGTTTGCGGAAGAGTTCCCTTCCGGTTTCCTCGTCCAGCGCCAGCCAGCGGTCTACAATGTGCAGTTTGGCCACGTAGCCCAGGACGGCGGTCAGGTCGAAGTAGTGGAACAGCGTGAGGGCGTCCACTTTTTCCCAGGTGACATCGTCCAGGCCTCTTTCCCGGCTCAGCAGGTCCGCCGTGTTGAGGACGGACTCCACCTTGAGGGCTTCTTCGAATTCGCCTCCGCGGAAACGGTAGAGGTCGATGTCCAGGCCTTCGTCATCTTCCGTGCCTTTGCCGGTGAGCACGTCCTGTTCCGCCTCGCGGCCCAGCTGCTTGTTAAGGTAGCGGACCTTGGCGTTGCGGAGGTTGAGGTCGAATCGGAAATACTCCCGGAGGAAGGGTTCCGGACGGCGGAGGGCTTTCTCATAGAAATCCGCATCCAGCTTTTCGGGATTGAATCCGTCCAGCAGGAAGGCCAGGGCCTCATCGTCCTTTTCCGACAGGTCCCTGCGGATTTCGGCCATGACATCCCTGAACTTGATCCCCTCGCCGTATCTGTAATCCGACGTGAGGAAGGGGAGGCTGGATATGATATACTCGTAATTGCTCATACACCTAGCCGAACAGGATCTTCTTGGTGGCGGGGCGGAGATATTCGCCTACGAGTTCCTTGAAGCTCTCGTCCGTGAGGCTGATGAAATAGCTTCCGTCCTTGGGGCCGATTTTGAAGCCGCCGGCCATTTTCTTGGAGAAAGTGGCTTCCACGCCCTTTCCGAGTGTTTTGGCAAGTTCTCCCTGGATGAAAGGTTCCAGCCCCTTCCTGAGGTTTTCGGGGAGGACCAGAGCGATATCCTGGCTTTCCTGGGAAGAGAACCGCTGGGCGACTGCGGTGATGATGCCCTTGACATATTCTTCTGAAGAGAGAGCCTCAGCTACGGGTTTGTCCACCGCCTTGGCGATGATGAGGTTTTCGATACCGGCACGGGTGGACTGAAGCGCCTGCGTGGCGGCCATCTTGACGTCTCCCTCCACTTTGATCCGATAGTCTTCTGCATCCTTGCGGGCTTTTTCCATGATGGCTGCTGCATCTTCCTCCGCTTTCTTCAGCATGGCGGCAGCATCGGCCTTGGCTTTTTCGAGAATGGCCTCGCCTTCTTCCTTTCCTTTTGAAAGTCCCTGGTTGTAGAGCTTTTCGGTGAGTTCCTGGAGTTTGTCCATATCTGTCTAGAATTGGTTATTGTTATTCGCAAATATAAAAAAAATATAGGACACATGGAATGATTAATGACAAAAAGTGGAATATTTCTGTCATAAAACACCCATGTATTTTCGCGGGTTGTCAGAAAATATAGGTGCTGGCCATGCTGATGGTGAAAGCGCTCAGCTGCGGATCCAGGCCCTTGCCCAGGTCCACGCCCAGGATCATGTTGTGGTTGACATGGATTTTTCCGCCGATGCCGACACTCACCATGACAGGCGCTTTCCGGTCCTGCCAGAGGCCGTCAAGGGCTTTCTGCTCGTCCTGGCGGAACGGCCGCGTGATGGCGGCAAGGTCCATGAACGGCATCAGTACCAGGTCGACATGCTGCTTCAGGAAAGTGAAGCTGAAAGGCATGGCGCGGAGCTCGATGTTGGCCCAGGCGAGGCCGGCCGCCGTGATGCGGTTGTACTTGAACCCCCTGACCGTGTAGCGGCTGCCCAGTCCTTCAAATTCTTCGTACTGATACAGGAGAGTGGACAGTTCGCTCAGGTTGTAGAAAGGCATGGCTCCCGCCAGCTGGTGCTGCATGCCAACATGATAGGCGAAGATAATCCGGTCCCTGTACAGGGGGACGTAATGGCGGAAGTGCGCCACCAGCTGGGCATAGTGGTACCGACCATGGGACAGGTCGATGTCGCCGTTGAGGTAGAACTCCCCGTAGATTCCCCTGACAGGGAAGAGTTCCACATCCCGGGAATCGTAGGTGATGCCCCCCTTCAGTTCCAGGGACGTGCCTCCGGCTGCTTCGTCGGGGCGGATGAGCCCGGCGTCCTGATAGGCCAGGTACAGGCTGTTGCCGGAGTCGTAATTCTCCAGTTCGAAGTCCCGCAGGCGGATGCTTCTCACGACCAGGCCTCCCATCCAGTTGACCTGCCGTTTTCCCTCGCGCTGGAGGACGACCGCCCCGCGGAGAACCTGCCGGTGATTGGTATAATAGGCCGTCCTTGTTCCGGCATTCAGTTCCAGGTCCGGGTCGAAGGGCGATGCGATTCCGTTGAATCCGTAGAAGTTGTTGGCGCTGACATCCCTCCAGGTGAGGGATGCGGTGGTGCGGATGCCCGGGATGAGCGTCTTTGAGTCGAACATGCCGTGCGCATACCAGGAACCTTTGGTGGCCCAGGCGGCCGCCACCGCGATATGGTGGTGGAAGTTGGGGTAGACGGTGCCGTCGCCATAATAATAGATATTGGCAAATGCGCCCAGGTTGACGCCGATGTCGGAATTGTAACTGACATCCGGCATGGGATTGAATACCCAGCCGGTCTTGGGCGTCTCTTCCTGCGCACCGGCGGTAAGGGACAGGCTCTCTGCCAAAAGCAAAAGCAGCGTTCGTTTCAGTTTGCCTTGGTTCATATTGCAAATGTAGCAATTCTTTCGGACAATCATTGAACGGAGAATGCTTAATTATTTAAATATAATTTTGAAAATTGCTTTTAAGTTATAACTTTGTATTTGAAATTCGTTGGGTTTTTAAACGATTTTAGAATAACACTAAACGATATGGCAGAAAAGAATCTTCTTTTGGGAGACGAAGCTCTGGCGCTGGGCGCCCTGCATGCCGGGCTTTCGGGTGTCTATGCATACCCGGGTACTCCCTCAACGGAAATTACCGAGTACATCCAGTCCCATCCGCTGGCGGCGGAAGGCCGGGTCCACCGCGACTGGTCCAGCAATGAGAAAACCGCCATGGAAGGCGCCCTGGGTATGTCCTATGCCGGCAAACGGGCCCTTGTCTGCATGAAACATGTCGGGATGAACGTCTGCGCGGATCCTTTCATGGGATCGGCCATGACCGGTGCGAACGGCGGCCTGGTGATTGCCGCCTGCGACGACCCGTCCATGCACAGCTCCCAGAACGAACAGGATTCCCGCTTCTATGGCGCCTTCGCCATGATGCCGGTCTTCGAACCGTCCAGCCAGCAGGAAACCTACGAAATGGCCCGCGCCGCCTTCGATTATTCCGAGCAGCGCGGTATTCCGGTGCTCATGCGCCTGACCACCCGCATGGCCCATTCCCGCGCCGTGGTGGAGAGCCGGCTTCCGTTCCGGGCGCAGAATGAACTCAAATATCCCGCCAATCCCCGCCAGTGGGTTACCCTTCCGGTGAACGCCCGGGTAAGGAACCGCCAGCTGATCAAGGACTATGCCCTCTTCGAGGAAGACGCCGCGCAGTCCCGTTTCAATTTCCTCACCGACGGAAAAGACCATGCCATGGGCATCATCGCCTGCGGAATCGCCTATAACTATCTGATGGAGAACTTCCCGGACGGATGTCCGTACCCGGTGCTTAAGGTCTCCCAGTATCCTTTTCCCCGGGACCTGGCCCGCCAACTCACTTCCCTGACCGGGACTTTGCTGGTGCTGGAAGAGGGACAGCCGCTGGTAGAAGAGCGTTTTAACGGCGTTTTCGCTTCGGGAATCACCGTCCACGGCCGTCTGGACAATACCGTCCCGCGCGACGGGGAACTCACCCCGGATGCCGTCCGTGCCGCATTGGGACTGCCTGCCCTTCCGGAATATCCCGCTTCCGAGGTGGTGGCTCCCCGTCCGCCCGCACTCTGCCAGGGCTGCGGCCACAGGGATTTCTTCACCGCCCTCAACAATGTGGTCAAGGACTATCCCGGCGCCCGTGTCTTCGGTGACATCGGCTGTTACACGCTGGGCTGGATGCCTCCTTTCCATGCCCTCCACACCTGCGTGGAGATGGGCGCTTCCATCACCATGGCCCATGGGTCGGCCTATGCCGGCACCTGGCCTGCCGTGGCGGTCATCGGCGACTCCACCTTCACCCACAGCGGCATGACCGGCCTGCTGGACTGCATCAACGGCAAGTCGGATGTCACCGTCTGCATCTCGGACAACCTCACCACGGGCATGACCGGCGGACAGGATTCTGCCGGAACAGGCCGCCTGGAGGCTATCTGTGCAGGTCTTGGCGTGGAACCGGAGCATATCCGCACCATCGTCCCGCTGCCCAAGAACTATGCGGAAATGGAGCAGGTAATCCGCGAAGAACTGGAATACCACGGCGTCTCGGTGATCATCAGCCGCCGCGAATGCATCCAGACGCTCCGCAGACATGCCGCCAAAAAGTAACATCCCTTTAATTTGCATAAGATGAAACAAGATATCGTACTTGCCGGCGTGGGAGGACAGGGTATCCTCTCCATCGCAACAGTCATCGGTTCGGCCGCCCTGGAGCAGGGGCTGTATCTCAAACAGGCCGAGGTACACGGCATGAGCCAGCGCGGAGGGGATGTCCAGTCCAATCTCCGCCTGTCCTCCGAACCCATTCACAGCGACCTGATTCCCAAGGGCGGGGCAGACCTCATCGTTTCCCTTGAACCGATGGAAGCGCTCCGCTACCTGCCTTACCTTTCCCGGGAGGGGTGGGTGATCACCAATACGACACCCTTCGTGAACATCCCCGATTATCCGGAAATGGACACAGTCACCGGCGCCTTGGAAAAACTGCCCCGGGTGGTCGCCCTGGACTGCGACGCCATTGCAAAGGACCTCGGGTCGCCCCGCAGCGCCAACATGGTGCTGCTCGGAGCCATGGCGGCCGTCCTGCATATTCTGGAACCGGAGAAACTGCGTGACGGTATCCGCCGTATTTTCGGCCGGAAGGGGGAGAACGTGGTGGAAGCCAATATCAAGGCCTTCGATGCCGGCCTGGCCTTTTCCCAAAACCGAAAGTAGCCATGGACCTTCCTATTTCAAAAGAACAGCTTTACGCCAAGTTCCGGGAAATGGGAATCGAAGACATTTCCCGGACGACCATCCGCCAGTGTTCCATGCTGGGATCGGCCTTGGAGGAAGAGAGTGGAAAGCCCTTCTCGCATCTGGAATTCGGCGTTCCCGGTATCCCTGCCTGCCCGATCGGCATCGAGGCGCAGAAGAAGGCGCTGGATGCGGGCATCCCTTCCATCTACCCTACGGTGCAGGGCATTCCCGAACTCAAGAAGAATGCCTCGCGTTTCGTGAAGGCATTCATCGACATCGACATCGACCCGAAGGGAATCGTTCCTACGGTGGGGTCGATGCAGGCCAGCATGACCTGCATCCTGGAATGTTCCCAGCTGCAGCCCGGGAAGGATACCATCCTGTACATCTGTCCCGGTTTTTCTGCACATGGCCGCCAGCCGGACATCCTGGGCATCAAGAACATCTTCTTCGACATCTATGAGTACCGTGCGGAGAAGCTGCGCGACAAGCTGGAATCCTATTTCTCCCAGGGCAATATCGCCGCCATCCTGTATTCCAATCCCAACAATCCCGCGTGGATCTGCCTCACGGAGGAGGAACTGCAGATTATCGGTGAACTGGCCACCAAGTACGATGTGATCGTGCTGGAAGACATGGCTTATCTGTGCATGGATTTCCGCAAAGACATGTCGGTTCCCTTCGAACCTCCCTTCCAGAGTACCGTTGCCAGGTACACGGACAATTACGTGATCATGCTTTCCGGTTCCAAGATTTTCAGCTATGCCGGGGAACGCATCGCCGTGGTGTGCATTTCGGACAAACTCTTCCAGCGCCAGTATCCGGCCATGAAGGAAAAGTGGGGCATCGGCACGTTCGGTGACAATTTCATCCTGAACTATCTGTACGTGAACACCTCCGGAGCGCCCCATTCGGCCCAGTACGCCCTTTCCGCCATGTTCGAAGCGTCCGTGGACGGCCGGTACAATTTTGTGAAGGAACTGCGCAATTACGGGTTCCGCGCCCACCGCTCCCGCCAGATTTTCGATGCCAACGGCTTCCATCTGGTCTATGACAAGGACATGGAACAGACGATCAGCGACGGTTTCTTCTATACGGTCGGTTACCGGAATCTGAATAACCGGGAACTGCTGGAGGCACTGCTGCGCTGCGGGGTCATCGCCATCCCGCTGAACACCACTGGAAGCGGCCAGAGTGGCATCCGGGTCTGTGTCTCCCGCCTCCTGTCAGACGAGGATTTCCAGCGGCTGGACGAGCACCTGAAACTGTTTGTAAAACTTGTGAACGAATAAGCCATGAAGTATGTAACTGCCGACGAGGCCGTCAAACTGGTACGGAGCGGGGATACCGTCTGCTGCCAGGGCGGCGCGTCCGTCCCCGTGGTGCTGCAGGCCGCCCTGGCCCGCCGCCATGCCGAGTTGAAGAATGTGACCATCACCTCCGGATTCAATGTCCAGCCGGGGGAAGCCCCTTTCTGCAGGCCCGAATACAAAGATTCCTTCCTGGTGAACAGCATCTTTGTGAGTGGAGACCAGCGGGCGCACATCGGTGCCGGCTACGGAACCATGACGCCGGCTTTCCTGGGTGAAGTCCCGGGCATGTTCCGCCGCGGCGAATTCCCGGTGGACGTGGCCTTCATCAACTGCTCCCTGCCCGACGAGAACGGCTATTGCAGCTATGGGATATCGGCCGATATTGCCGTGTCTGCGGTAGAATGCGCCCGCGTGGTGATCGCCCAGGTGAACAAGAGCATCCCTTATCTGTATGGGGAGTGCCTGATCCATGAGAGCAAAATCTCGGCGGCCGTACTCTGCGACGAGCCGCCCGTAGCCATGGTATTCGGAGAGCCCACGCCCGTTGAAGCAGCCATCGGTGCCAACGTGGCCTCCCAGATTCCGGACGGAGCCTGCCTTCAGATCGGCGTTGGAGGCATCCCCAATGCCGTTTTGAACGGCATCAAACACCATCAGCACCTGGGACTCCACACGGAGGCCATGACGGACGGCGTGATCCGCCTCATGAAAGAGGGGGTGATCGACAATTCCCTGAAGAAGGTGCATCCCGGTGTAAGCGTGGCCGCCCTGGCCCTGGGTTCCAAGCAGATGTACGAATACATCGACCACAACCGGACGATGGAATTCTTTGACGTGGCCTATACCAACGATCCCTTCCTGATCGCCCGGAATCCGCGGGCCTGTGCCATCAATTCCGCCATCGAGGTAGACCTCACGGGGCAGATCTGTGCCGATTCCATCGGCGAACGCATTTTCTCCAGCGTAGGCGGCCAGCACGATTTCATGTACGGCTGTTCCCTGTCGGAAGGGGGCCGGACGTTCATCGCCCTGCCTTCCAGGACTACGAAGGGGAAGGCCAAGATCGTCCCGACGCTGACGCCCGGAGCCGGTGTGGTGACCACCCGTTTCCAGACCCAGTATGTCGCCACCGAGCACGGTATCGTGTACCTCAGGGGAAAGAGCCTGGCCCAGCGGGCCAGACTGCTCATCTCCATCGCCCATCCGGACGACCGGGAAGAACTGGAAAAGGCTGCCTGCAAGCGCTTTGGGTACAGTTTCCTGCGCCTGAAGTAGAGCTTTGTCTACAAGAAAACGCGGTTGAATCTTTTGAGTCAACCGCGTTTTTTGTAGTGTGTGGGGGCCGTGGGGGACTCCGTTCAACTTCGCTCCACTCCGGCTCCACCCACAGCTTCGCGGCGGGCCCATCCCCCTATCCTTGCCACATTGATTATCGGAACAAACCGGATGTCAGTTACATACAACCCTTCGGTGGCAATCATACGGTTTCAATTGCACCTTCGCCGGCAGAACTTCTATAACAAATTCATTTTCAGTCGTATACAGAGCACCTGGTGGCAATCATATGATCATGGAATACCTTCCTCCTTCCCATGCAAAAAAAGAAGGTGTATCCTATGACTTTTCCAAAGAATACACCTTCTTTTTTTAATCGTTCCCGGAATCAGCCGAGGAAACTCAGCAGGATACCTGCAGCGACGGCAGAACCGATGACCCCGGCCACATTGGGACCCATGGCGTGCATGAGCAGGTGGTTGGTCGGATCGATTTCGCGGCCCACCGTTTCCGACACACGGGCGCTGTCCGGAACGGCCGAAACGCCGGCGTTGCCGATCAGCGGGTTAATCTTCTTGGCCGGGTTCTTGATAAACACGTTCATCAGCTTCACGAACAAGACACCGCAGGTGGTGGCAATCACGAAACTCAGCAGGCCCAGTCCGAAAATGAGGAGGGACTTCACGGTGATGAATTTGTCGGCCTGGGTGGAAGCACCCACGGTAAGGCCGATGAGGGTGGTCACTACGTCGATGAGCGGACCGCTGGCAGTGTTGGCCAGACGACGGGTTACACCGCTCTCTTTCAGGAGATTTCCGAAGAACAGCATGCCCAGCAGCGGAAGGCCGGACGGCACGATGAAGGCGGTGATGAGGAAGCCGACGATCGGGAAGATGATCTTCTCGCGCTTGGAAACGGTACGCGGGACAGGCATCTTGATGTGCCGTTCCTTGTCTGTGGTGAGGAGCAGCATGATGGGTTTCTGGATCACCGGAACCAGTGCCATATAGGAATAGGCCGATACGGCAATGGCACCCATCAGGTCAGGGGCCAGTTTTGAACTGAGGAAGATGGCGGTAGGGCCGTCGGCACCGCCGATGATGCCGATGGCACCGGCCTCATTGGGGGCGAATCCGAATGCCAGTGCGAGCAGGTATGCACCGAAAATACCCATCTGGGCGGCCGCACCGATGAGGATGAGCCGTGGTTGGGAGATCAGGGCCGAAAAGTCTGTCATGGCTCCGATTCCCAGGAAGATCAGCGGCGGATACCAGCCCTGCTTGACGCCTTGATAGAGGGTGTTGAGCACGGAGCCGTCTTCGTATACGCCGATGTTCAGACCGGGGAACATGGGAATGTTGCCCACGATCATACCGAAGCCGATAGGGACCAGCAGCATCGGTTCCCACTCCTTCACGATAGCCAGGGTGATGAACACGATGCCGATACCGATCATCACGAGATTCTGCCACGAGCAGTTCGCAAAGCCGGTGTATTCCCAGAACTGAGAGAGGGATTGGAAAATGTGTTCCATTAGGCGATGGTTACGATAGGGGCACCTTCCAGGACGCTGTCGCCCTTGTTCACGTGGATGGCTGTGATGGTTCCGTCCTTGGGTGCGGAGATTTCATTCTCCATCTTCATGGCTTCCAGCACGGCTACCTTCTGGCCGGTCTTCACGGCCTGGCCTTCCCTGACGCTGACCTCGATGATGACACCGGGAAGCGGGGAGTTCACCTTCTCACCGGCTCCGGCGGGTGCTGCGGGAGCGGCGGCGGGAGCCGGAGCTGCAGCTGCCACGGGAGCAGCCTGTACGGGGGCTGCTGGAGCCGCTGCGGGAGCATTCTCCAGTTCTACCTGATAGTCGGCACCGTTTACATTGACGGAAAGCATTTTGCCTTCGGCTTCACCTACGGCTACGTTGTATTCTTTCCCGTTGATCTTGAATTTATAATTTTTCATGTCTATGTGTTTTATCTGGGTAATTTTCTGAAGGTTTGGGTTTTTTCGCTCCAGGCGCCGGCATTGCGGCGGATGGTGATGATGCCGGGCTCCACGTCGTGGATGGCATCGTTCAGGTACAGATGGACCGCGATGGCAATGGCGGCATATTCGTCGCCGGAATTCTCCATGTCCAGGGCAAGGGCGATGGCCGCGGCGACTTCACCGTCCGGCGTGCCCTTTGAGAATGCCTTTACGGGCGCTTCCTTGGCTTTCGCAGCCTTCTTGGCCGGTCGGTCGAAGAACAGCCAGAAAAGGAACCAAAGGATGGCCAGGGCGCAGAAAACCACGCTGACGGAGACCAGGGTAAGCGTCCAGCCGTGTGGGTCGCTTTCTGCAATGGCCTGTGCTTTGGTGGCGGCGTTCTGGTCTCCGTTCAGGATTCCCGGAGAGGGAACGGCAGGCTCCGCAACGGCTTCGAACTCCTGCTGACGCAGGTCGCCGGCCAGTTTTACGACCGATTTGCCTGCGGGCAGATTCACCGGAACAGACAGGGAATCGATGATGGTCCTGCCGTCATTGGAAACCAGATACACCGTTTTTCCGGGTGTCAGTTTGAATCCGGCATAGAAGGTCCCGTCCTGTCCGTCTCCGCTGCAGAAAAACAGGACGCTCTGGCGAGGACCCAGTTTGGTGCGGTTGTCAGACTTGGGGATGATGCTTTTCTTGAGGTTGGAGCGGTCGTCGGTAAGGAAACATCCGCCGTAACTGACCGTTCCTGTAGATTTGTTGTACAGTTCCAACCAGCCGCCCCGCCGGCCGTAATCGTCCAGGATGCCGGTGGAATCCGGCACCGCCAGCGCCTCGGAAATGATGAGGTCGCTGACATTCTGGGCACGAAGGCATAGGGAGGCAAGCAGGATGAGAACGGTTGTCAGGAACTTTCTCATAGGCTTACAGCGGCAGGTTATCGTGTTTCTTGGCAGGGATTTCCTGCTTCTTCCCGGCCAGCTGTTCCAGGGCGCGGATCACGCGGAAACGGGTGTTCCGGGGTTCGATTACGTCGTCGACATAGCCCTTCTGGGCTGCCTGGTAAGGGTTGGAGAAGAGTTCTTCGTATTCTTTCTTCTTTTCTTCGAAAATGGCCTGGGCTTTTTCCGGATCGGCCTTCATATCCTTGGCGTAGAGGACGTTCACGGCACCTTCCGCGCCCATGACGGCGATCTGCGCACTGGGCCAGGCGTAATTGATGTCGCCCCTGAGCTGCTTGCAGCTCATCACGATGTGGGCGCCACCGTAGCCTTTGCGGAGGGTGACGGTGACCTTCGGAACGGTGGCTTCCCCGTATGCGTACAGGAGCTTGGCTCCGTTGGTGATGATGGCACCGTATTCCTGCTGGGTGCCGGGGAGGAAGCCGGGAACGTCCACCAGGGTGACCAGGGGGATGTTGAAGGCGTCGCAGAAGCGGACGAAACGGGCGGCCTTGCGGGAGGCGTTGATGTCGAGGGCGCCAGGCAGCATTGAGGGCTGGT
>ERZ842401.61-NODE-61-length-130865-cov-49.092936_pt1 | contig 130865 bp, 82 predicted proteins | sample MGYA00521270_ERZ842401 | MGnify/ENA primary metagenome ERZ842401 (study PRJEB31892, sample SAMEA3878208) | bioreactor metagenome | biome: Moose rumen | place: Sweden | collected 2011-10 | study: EMG produced TPA metagenomics assembly of the PRJEB12797 data set... | reverse complement strand
GCAAAGGTACAACGAAACTACAACTGTTACAACGTGTATTTCAACGAATGCTTACGAATAATCGTTTCGACTGCAAAGATAATTATTATTTTCACAACTTGCAAACATTTGGCAGGAAAAAAAATATGGGAAGGCCCGTTGCGAGCCTTCCCATATTATCATGGTATGTGAAGTAAGACCATGAGCACACTCAGTGCTTCGCTTACTTGTTCACCATCTTCTTGCCGTCCTTTGACCTGAAGGTACAAAGTGTGGCGTTGCAATCTTGACGACGAGACCCTTGAAGCGCTCAGCCACGCGCTGGCCAGCAAAGTTGAAAATTAATATTCTATCAAATCTAAGCCCTGATTACGATAGAACCCAAAACGGGTATCACTTGACAATAATGTCAACTTTTCTGTGATAGAATGAGAAATGATAATATGGTCACTTGGATCCCGATGATCCTGTGCTGTGTTTAAACGAAGTCTAGAATAAGTTAGCACTATTGCTTCTGTCAGTGGAAGGATATCCACGTTTGCCTCTTCCTTGATAGCATATATCATCTCCTCTGCCGTTTTCCAATACCTGGGTAGCAGTTTCTTATTATTAAAGTTAACTATCAATTCTCTTGGCGTTTCAGCACTGACATAAAGTTTGTTGTTTGGATCATTTAATAAGTCCAGCACCTCAACACCTAACGAATCGAAATCCGTTAAGAGGTCGATGATTACACATGTGTCAAGCAATATTCTCATGGCCTATTAGTCGACATATGTTGTCAATTGAGCCTTAAGTTCTGGGTCGTTGACGACAAACGAATGCCGATGAGCCCTTGCCCATCTCACAATAGGAGTCCTTGTCGGCTTCTTTGAATTTACCGCATAGTTCTCAGCCATTCTTTTTCTCTTTTCTGCAATAGTCATATCTGTTGAAAGTATTAATTCGTCTGCAAAGATAATTATTATTTTCACAACTTGCAAACATTTGGCAGGAAAAAAATATGGGAAGGCCCGTTGCGAGCCTTCCCATATTATCATGGTATGTGAAGTAAGACCATGAGCACACTCAGTGCTTCGCTTACTTGTTCACAAACTTCTTGCCATCCTTGACGACGAGACCCTTGAAGCTGCTGTTGACGCGCTGACCGGCGAGGTTGAACATCTGGGCATTGCCTGTCTTCACCGTCTTGGTCGTCACGCTGATGCCAGTAGCAGAACTTTGAGTAATAGTGATTTCACCTGAATCTGCACCAAGGTCACTAACAATTTTAATGGTTGCCTCACGAGCATCAGTGCCTGTTGGTAAAGCCTCGGCAGTCATCTTGATAATATAGCAATTGAAAGATTCACTAGCATCATCAGGTTCAGCAATTTCATTGAGTGTTATCCATTCCGGCAGGCCTTCAATTCTGTAGTTGTCTTCTCCCTCTTCAGATGTCCAAGGCAGAGTCGTATATACCTGAGGATAATAAACCTCATCATCAATAACTGCATAGATTTCACCGCCATCAGTAGGAGCGGTCAAGTTCTCAAAGCCTTCAACATTAACAACATTAAAGATGCCATCAATATATATGGGGGCATTGTATTGAGCCTTACTATTCGCACTATAATACCACATACCGCCAGCATATTCTCCTTCTGCTGTATAATAATACATCACGGTTGGGTATACACTGCCTCCATTGAAGTATGCCTCATATGGATCCTCAGAAACATTTGTTAACTGCAATCCGAAATCGATACCTTCCTGCTCATAACCATCAATGAGAATTGCGAATTCACCATTGAGCACAAAGCCCTCTGCTGTCTCCAAGCCCAACTCATCATAACCGACATAAGACACCTCCATATAACCCTGAGTGCCGTCTCCACTTTCATATGGATGAACGTTCTCTGAAGTAAGCGGCATAATGTATCTTGCAGCAATTTCATCTCCTTCGTATTCCAATACCATTACTTTCATTTCTTTGCCTTCAGGTATTGGATTTTTTGACTCAGAATAATACGGGAACCAAATACTTGAGACGTACAATGGCTTTTCGGGTTTAGAAAATTCCTGAACGACCCTTCCCATATATGAAACAACGCCTGTCTCAGTGTCAGTGTTAGTGTCTGGGCCAAATGCATAACCATCAGACCAAGCTCTATATGTTGTGCACACACCAAGATTTAAATAGTTCATACTATATATGTCATTTGTTGCAACAACACCTTTGCTGTCTAATGACTCACAGAACGAATAGTTGGCTTCGCCAACAGAAATAGTCGGGGTAATATAAACTTTACCATCTGCAGGAACCCAACCGTAATTAAAATCGTTATTCTCATCACCAGGATATGTTGTTCCATCAACACTCCATGTAGCACTCTCCTTCTCTGTACACATGTTGGGGAAAACAGTCTCAGCTAATGGGGCTACCATGATGTAAGAATAGCCATTCGATTTGCTACCTATATAAAATGTACCATCGGGTTTATTGTAATAGACACCATTATCTAAAGCACGACGAGTGGGACGAATAGGACGAGCAGAAGGCTGACTAGTCGTTTTAGTCATTACGGTTTTAACCATAACAGGGGCTTTTTCCACATTGAGATGTTCTTTTTTTGCGTCCTTAATTGCGACACCTTTCACAGAAGAAGAAGCACCAATGTTCTTCATATGGGCTTCTTGTGCATAACCAATAGATGACATGCTCATCGTAATGGCTGTAATAATTAAAAATTTCTTCATAATCTTATCATTTTATTAAATTAAGTGTTGTACTATTTCTCGTATTCTTTTTACTAATAATGAAATGATTTTAATATTTCACTTCGCAAAGATATAGATATTTTATCTAACTTCCAAATATTTGAGGATGCAATTTATGTCCATTCGACTTAATTCAATTTAAACGTAGTTCCTCCATTAACTGCCGTGAATGTTCCACCAGTAGGCAGGAAATAATCGTTGGGAGTTATATCGTATGTACCATTGAGGGTGGCAGCAAACTGGCGTGCCAGAGAAAGCATGTTTGTGGCGCGTTTATTCACAGCATTCATGTTTGTACTGAAGTCATCGTCTGCGGTACTATTTATCTGCATCTGTCCATAATCTGTTTTTATTCGTTTCAGAACAAGACCGATAGTATTGGTAGTAGTCTTTGCAATGTTCGTATAGAAAGTAAATACAAGTCCTACAACGTTTCCATATTTTTCTGTAGACCGGCCAATGCCAATGCTTTCTAAACTGCAAGCGCTATTAAATACCTTGAACTCCGCATCTATCTGGTCGTAGAGACTCTTTTGTTCAGTAGAGAAGAGTGCAGGATCCATCTTCCAAATAGAAGTTTGCCCTATGATGAAGCTGTCCCAGCAGGGAATGACCTTCACGGAGCCGTCCTCATTCTGGAGGCATGACTTGTCCTCGGCAAGGGTCAGCTCCTGGAACTTGGCGGTGCCGACGGTGTCCTGATGCTCCAGACGGAAGCCGTCGGGGGTATAGCAGCACGACACCCAGTGGGCACGCAACGGGTCGTTGATGCGCTCGGCAATGCGGAAATGGCCGCTGCGGGGGCTCAGCATGTAGAGGGTGTCGCTGCCGTCGGTGAGGTAGTAGTTGGAGATGCTGGTATTCGTGATGTAGCTTTTCATCTGGTCCGTGGCACTGATATACTCCTCCCAAGAGGTGTCGCACTTCTTCAGACGGACTTCGGCACCGTAGCGCTCACCGCGAAGAATGACTTCGTCGGCATGGTAGGACATGATGACGAAGTTGTGGTCGCCGGCCATACCGGCACCGTCCTTCACCAGCGAACCAGGGGCGGACGCAGGGTCTACGGGGTCGACAAACGGGGTGAGCACATCGTTCCACGAATTGAAAGCCAGCACGGGACCGTCCTCCAGCAGCATCTCGTAGAGGCTGGTGGCTTCGGTATACTTGCCGGCGTTGCCGTCGCGCAGCATGCGGTGGTTGCTGGCCATCGTCACCTTGCCGCTGTTCTCGAAGCGGGCAAAGAGGTTGAAGCCTTCGAAGCCTTCATCACCCGTATTGGCGTAGTACTGCATGACCCAGCCTTGCGGGGCATTGACCAGAATGTTTTGTACAGAATCGATGGCATGCTCCACACGCAGTGAGGCACTCTCGTTGAAGTAGTCGTCCTCCTCGAAACGGCAGGAGGCGAGCCCGGCAACGACAGCACTGCATACCATGCCCACGATAAGGTAAGTCTTTATATCTTTCAGTTTCATAAACATCTTCTATTATAATGTCTGTTCTTTTTTTAATGCTTCATCTCTCACGCTCTAACTACTTCAGACCGTAGATGGTCACGCTGCTATTGAGGTAGTCGTTGATGCCGTTCTGGCGCTGGCGTACCTCCTTGCGCAGGGTGAAGGCCTTCAGCCCCCAGCGGTCGGTATACCACTCGGTGGCAATCTGAAGCTTCTTCAGCAGGGCATTGATACCCCTGACGCTCTCGTCGGTATCGACGGCAACCCAGGGCAGGAATTCGTTCTTGAACGACTTGAAAGTACGATAGGCCGTGTACTTATAGCCGGCCACGTAGGCCGTAGACTCCTTGTTGACCACCTGATAAGCCTCGCCCAGCAGACGGTGTACGTCGAGAACGTAGCGGTCGGTATCGTCGTATTCGCCCGTCTCGGAGTTATACTGCTGCTCCTTATAGAGGGTGAAGTTGTTCCAGTGAGCGTTGGGGTCGTCCATGCCTTCAATGCCCAGCGAGTCGACGAGTGCCAGCACCTCTTCCTTGTCGCCGGCCTTGAGGCCCTTGGTGCAAGCATTGATGATGCGGTTCATCCAACGATAGTCGGTATCGGTGATGATGCACGAGAGGGTCTCCACAAAGTCCTCGTAGTTGGCTGACGAGGCATAGTGGGTGACGTAGCCTAACTGGTGGGTGGTGCATGAGTCGCGCTCCTGCCAGTCGATGGGGTCGTAGCTGCCCGACGTCACCTGTCCGAAGGTGATGGGGTACGACTTGGTCTGGTGCAGAATGTGCGAGAACTCATGGTGCATGGTGTGGAAATAGTTCTCGTTCAGCGTGATAACATCGGCGGGGGTGTAGACGACACCTTCCGACCAGGGCTTCATCTCGTTGATTTTGTAAAGGGTAATCTTCACGCCGCCCGATGCAGTACCGAGCACCTCGGTACCTGTCGTGGGGCTATAGCCGGAAGAACCGATGAAGTGGAAGATACGAGGACCGTACTGCTTCATGAAGTCTTCGCCGGCATACTTGGTGTAGACATCGTAGAACAGGTAGCGAATGAAGTGGGCCAGCAGCTGTGAGCGGTTGTACTCAGAGGGTGCCAGCTGGAAGTTCATGTCCGACGAGGTGAAGTTGAACTTGTACTGCACATCGACATTGTAGGGAATGAGGAAGTTGTCGTAGAGCCACTGGTCGAAGGGCTGTGTGGCAGCGTTCTGGTCGACCGCGGGAATGCTGGTGTCGAAGATAGACTCGGTGAAGTCGTCGCTGCGGCCGCACGACGAGAAGGTCAGCATGAGGCACATGGACAGGCCTGCCAGCATCAAGGAGCTGCGCCACACCTTATGGATAGATATATACTGTTTCATCATTCAGGTCTTGTTTAGGATTATTGGGCCACTTGATAGCCTTTTATGCGAATATCGTCAGAATCGGTGAAGCCAAGGGCACGGTCGGAGGCGGGATAGCCGGCATCGACGGCATTATAGGGAATCTGCACCACGCGGCGCTTGTCGTTCCACTGCAGGTAGTCGTGGGTGATAGCATCGTCCTGCGGACCACGGTAGGCGTGGTGGACGGTGATGCCATAGCGCTTGATGTCGAACCAGCGCTGACCCTCGAACATCGTCTCGATACGACGGAAGTGCAGGATGCACTGCAGCACGCGGGTCTCCTCGTCGGTCAGCGTCTTGAACTCCGTGCTCATCTCCTGCGGATGGATATCGCTCAGGTAGATGTTGTTTTCGGGAGTTCCGGCATATTTGCGGTCGATGCCCGTCTGCGTCAGGGCATTGTCAATCTGCTTGGAAGCAGTCCAGAAGCCCAGGTCCTGAATGGCACCCTCGCGGTCGCCCAGATAGAGCTTGGCCTCGGCACGGCAGAGCAGGGTCTCCTCGGCGGTAAAGGGCTGGTAGATGATGTGTACATAGCCAATACCGGCAATCTTGTTGGTGTACTCGAAGTACTCATAGACTCGGAAGAGCCATGAGCCGTACTCGGAGCCGGCACCCCAACGGTAGATTTTACCGTCGAAGGCAGGCACACGGCCACTCCAGTTCGGGCCGCCACCTTCATAGAGGATGTCCTTGGTAGAAGGCACCTTCTCAGCCGTGCTGCCGCTATTGATGGCATAACGGCAGGCAGAAAGCATACGGTCCTGCAGCGAATAGGTGGTCAGCAGCAGGTAGTTGCAGGCTGCCTTCTCGTCATTATAGGCATTGAGCAGCGTATTGATGGTGTTAGCACTCATGGAAGCCCACTTGCGCAGCGAACTGGCAGGATTGCTGCCCAGCGCCATGTCGGCATACTTCAGGCAGTTCTTGTAGTCACGCTTGAACAGGTAGAAGCGGGCAGCAAAGGCATAGGCTGCATTGCGGTTGAAGTGATAGGCCGGAACGGTGTACTTGGAGTCGTCAATCAGGTCGATGCCTTCGTTGATATCCTTCTCGATGAGTTGGTAGACCTCGCTGACCTTCTTGCGGTATTCGGGCTTGGCATAGTCCACGCGCACCACTTCCTCGACAGTGGTCACATAGGGCACGCCCCAGTCTTGGGCGCTCTGCGTCTCGTCCTTATAGGCCTCGGCAAAGACGTTGACCAGTATGAAATGGAAATAGGCACGCATGATATGTGCCTCGCCCCACCAGGCGGATATCGACGGGTCGTGGGCGGGGTCGTCGCTCATCTCCTGCATAGCGGCTATGGCATGGTTGGCCGTAGCAATACCATAGTAATACTTGTCCCATACCTCTAAAGGTGTGTCGTCCTCGCCAGTGCTATAGCTGTTGATATCCTCCCACTTATAGGCCTCTTCGTGGAACAGCGAGTAGGCATCGTTATGGGTGGCAGGAACCACCACGTTGTTGTCTACCAGGTTGTCGCCCATCAGCTCGCAAATGACGGCAGGCACTGAACTGGGATAGCCCGAGGTCAGCAGGCGGCCCAGTTTCTCGGAGCTGTCAATCTTAATCCACCGGCTGTCAGGGTCCTCGTCCAACTTGTCGGCACAAGAAACGAAGAGTGAAGAATGAAGAATGAAGAATGCTGCGCCGAGCAACTTCACCATCATAGTCATGTTTCTTTTCCGTATATTATAATTTATCTTCATCATCTTGATATTCGTAAAATTCGTGTAATTCGTTGTTTAGAATCCTAATCTCACTGTAGCGGTGAACTGCTTGGAGATAGGCGATGCCACACCACCGGAGTTGATGAACTCAGGGTCCTGACCATTCAGCTTCTTGTCAGCATAGAGCAGGCAGAGGTTGGTTGCGGCCAGCTTGATGGATGCAGAGTTCAGCAGACGGCTTTTCCTCAGCAGTCCCTGCGGGAAGGTATAGGTCAGCGCCAACTCCTTCAGACGTACAAAGTCACCCTTGGCAATACGCTCTGTAGAGTAGTTGTAGACGTTGTAGGCCGTGCTCATGGCCGTGCTGCCATAGCGGTCCACCTGGTTGAGCGAGGCAATGACGGGGATATTGGTCACGTTTTCGTCGCCAGCCTTCATCCAGCGGTTCTTGAACTCACGGGGCAGTGCTGACAGGTCACTGTATCCTGCCGAGAATACCGGGTCGAGACGTACGACGTTGCCGCCGCTGTAGGTGATGAACACGTCCAGGCTCAGTTTGCCCAGCTTCTGGTTGGTATAGGTGAAGGTATTGCTCAGCGAACCATACCACGTCGGGTCTTGGGGACCTTCATAGACGAGGAAGTTCTCCAAGTTCTTGGTTTCCTGGATGTTGACGTCGCCAATGGTCTTCTCTCCATTCTCGTTGTAGACCATCGGCAGACCCTCCTTGTTGAGTCCGGCAAACTGATAGCTCCAGATGGTACGTACGGGATAGCCCTCAAGCGTAGGAATCATGTAGGGGTTATTGGAATGCTGACCGACGATGAGGTAGTAGGCATTACAGGAGTTCTCCAGCGATGTCACCTTGTTCTTGGCCAGTGAATAGATGAGGTCAGTGGTCCACTTGAACTTCGGCGTCTGGATGTTAACCGTAGAGATGCCGACCTCGATACCGTGCGACTTCATGTCTGCCAGGTTGGCATACTTCTCCGTCTGTCCACCGGCACCCTGTGTGTAGACGAGACCTATCAGGTCGTAGTTGTTACGCCAATAGGCATCGAAGGTCAGGGCAATGCGGTCGTTGAGGAAACTCATATCGACACCGATGTTCCACTCATGCTTCTTCTCGAAGGTCAGCTCGGTATTGGCCAGATAGTCAATGTATATCTCCTTCTCAGCTGCTGAGGTGAAGGGACGCCAGGCATTACGCGTCTGGTAGATAACGGTGGCATTGTTTACCCATGTGGGACCCGTATCGGCAGTCAGTGAGTAGCTGCCACGCAGCTTCAACTGCGACAGCCAGTTCCTGGTGCTTTCCATCCAGGGCTCGTTGGTCATGTCGTAGGCCAGGGAGACGTTCCAGGTAGGCAGCCAGCGGCTCGACTTGATTTCGCCGAAACGGTTGGTACCCTCATAACGGAATGTGCCATTAACGGTATAGCGGCGGTCGTAGCTGTAGACAACCTGTCCGTAGTAGGCCAGCGTATTGGTCGTCGTCTCATACTCGCCGAAATAGTTGGTATTCTCCTCGTTCATCTGCTTCAGCCAGAGATACGGCGTATATACAATGCCACCCATCTCGAAGTTATAGCCCCAACCGGTCCAGTTGGTGGCAGTACGCTTTACTGACGAGTACTCAGTACCTATCATGGCGTTCAGAGTATGCTTCTCATTATACACATCGCGATAGTCGGCCATGAAGCGGAAACTGTTAGAGCGCATATTGTCGTCGTTCTGATACTTGATGCCGCCCTCGGGCAGGATAGACTCGGGCAATGCCTTCTCGTTGTCAGGGTCGGTATAGAGCAGGGGGTTGCTGTCGCGGATGGTGGAGTTGTCGTCCTGTGCATCGACGCCGGCACGGTAGGCATTGGCCTGGTTGGAGTTATCCATCACATTGTGCTGACGGCGCGAATGGCTCATACGAGTCGAGATAAGACCGTTGATGGTCACCGTCCGGATGGGCTTATACTCCAACTCAGCACGAAACATCAACTCATTCACATCATACTCCATATAGTTATTCCGCAACTCATCGAAGATATTGAAGCCTGTATAGAAACGGGTGTACTTCGTATTGGGGTCCAGACAGCGGCTGGTATTCAACGCAAAGCTGAACGGGTTGATATCGAAATCACGGTTGACAGCACCAGTCACCACGTCAGTAGTCTGATTCAGCGAACCGGGAGCTTCCTGATTACGATGGCTGCCCTGAGCGGCCAGACGGGCGGTCAGGTTCTTCAGGATGTCGTAGGAGATATTGCCGTTGAAAGTATAACGGTCAACCTTATTGCGATTGACATAATAGCCGGGGTCGTGCATCAACGACATAGAGAAGTAGCTCTGCATACGTTCAGTACCACCGGAAATGCTGACAGAGTGGTTCTGCTGGAAAGCGTTCGAGAACAACAGGTCGAACCAGTCGGTGTTGCGGAACTCCGCATCCTGCAGGTACTTGTTGCGGGCAGCCTCGGTATTCAGCAGACCGTACTGGCCGGTTGTGGTGTCATACTTGCGCAGCTGCTGGAACATATAGCCGTAGACACCGGTATTCTTGGCATTCACCATATTCTCCAGCTGCAGCCAGCCCTTGTCGGCCATCTCCTTGTAGACACCCATCATCTCCTGCGAGTTCATGATGTTGTAGTCGCGGTAGCTGGGTTTCAGACGTGTAGAGAACTCACCGGTATAGCTGACCGATGCACGTCCTGCAGCACCCTTCTTGGTGGTGATGACAATCACACCAGCCATGGCACGGGCACCATAGATAGACGTTGCCGAGCCATCCTTCAGGATGGTAAACGACTCGATATCGTCGGAGTTCAGACCTGCCACAGCACTGGAAATCAGCGTCTTGGCATCGCCAGATGCCAGCTCGTCGGCACTGACGTCCACGTTATCTTCGTATATCACACCGTCGATAACCCACAGAGGTTTGGAGTTACCATAGATAGACGTTGCGCCACGAACGCGAATCTTAGGAGCAGCACCGAACGAACCGCTGACGTTCGTCACCTGCACACCAGCCACACGGCCTTCCAGCGAACGGCTGACATCAGCCATACCTGACAGCTTTGCCTTGTCGGCATCGACTTTCGACGAAGCACCGGTAAACAAACGCTTATCCTGCTTCATCATACCTACTGCCACAACCTCGCTCAAGGTCTGTGAGTCAGATGTCAACGTCACCTTCATGCCGTCCTTGGGTTTCACTGTCTCCGTCACCATACCGACATAGCTTATCACAAGCTTCTTGCCAGCAGGCACGGATATCGTAAAATGACCGTCCATATCGGTCTTGGTACCCTGTTTGGAACCTTGAATCATCACTGTGGCACCAATACACGGCTCACCGTTGTCTTCAAGGACAGTACCTGAAATCTTGTTCTGGGCAGTCGCCACCCCCATGCTGAGGATGAGACCGAACAAAATCAGTGTCAGCTTTCTTCTCATATTTACTATCTTGTATTATTTATATATTAATAATGTTCGCGTACCATAATTACAATTAGGGCGTAGATGTTCTCCACACTGCAAAACGTCTTGCAAAGGTACTATTTCCTTGGCAAAACAAAAAATAAATTTATAAAAAATGCACGAATATACGCAATATTTTAACATCTAAGGGCATAAAACGTCCTTTTTGATACCCAAAAGACGTTAAAATGTTGCATTTTGAAAAAACGAGGGAAGGAAATCGGTTTCCTTCCCTCGTTAACATTACTTCACCAGTATTACCAGATACTTGCTGGTCGACCAGAACTGCTGCGGGTCGGTGATGCGTAGCACATACTGTTTGTTGGCGTCCTGGGTCAGCGTATAGCTGGAAGCGGGATGGGCCGTCAAGACCTTGGCAGAACGGGAGTAGAGCTTGATTTCCTTGTCGACACGGATATCAATCTTCGTAAAGTAGCTCTGGTTAAAGTTGGAACGGAGCACTTCGCCGTCCTCAATGATGTGCTGTTCTTTCAGTTCCTTCTTCGTACCGAAAACAAACCATGCAGCGTGAAGCTGCTTATCCTGCGTAGCAATGGTCTTTGACTTCTGCGACGTCTCTTCCGTAAGATTGCTGACATTGTCAGAGAGGTCAGACACCTGTTCCGTCAACTCGTCAATCTGGATATTCTTGGCCTGCAGCTCAGCCTGTAGCGCTTTCAGCTGCCCGTCCTTCTCCTCCAGTTCACGAGTGAGGTTCTCCAGCGTACGGCGCAGCTGGTCACCCTTCACCGAGCTCTGGCGCAGCTGGTTGCGCAGCTTGTTGATGAGTTCGCGGTTCTGCTGCATGGTCTGCTGGATAAACTGCATGTTCTCACGGATGCGCTCGCTCATGCTTGCTCCCTCACCCTGCCGTGCCACGTTAACTCTGTTCTCGGCGGCATTAATGGCACGGAAGCCCTCTTCGATATCGTTCATCGTAGCCATCATGTCGTTGATTTCATTGTCTTTCTGTTCAATGATACGGTTCAGTGAGTCAGCCTGATGAGTAAGCAACAGGTCTTCAGTCTTGGAGTTTTTCTGGTTGCATGCGACAAGGGCCGTCACGCATAACACCATTACAAATAGTTTTTTCATAGCTTTTATCTTTTCGTTATCAAGTTATTTCATTATTACGACTGTTTCTTTCCCGCCACGACGATGACGAACTCACCGCGGGGAGCATGCTCCGTAAAATGGGCGATGACTTCGGCGAGGGTGCCACGCACACTCTCCTCGTGAACCTTGGAGATTTCACGGCAGACACTGACCTGCCGGTCGGAACCGAAAACATCGCTGAACTGCTGAAGCGTCTTCATCACACGATAGGGTGACTCGTAAAACACCATGGTACGCTCCTCGTCACGCAGCGACTCTATCTTGGTCTGCCGTCCCTTCTTCTGCGGGAGGAAGCCCTCGAAACAGAACCTGTCGCACGGCAAGCCACTCGACACCAACGCAGGCACAAACGCTGTCGCTCCGGGCAATGTCTGTACCTCGACACCTGCCTTGACAGCCTCACGCACCAAGAAGAATCCCGGGTCGGAGATGCCTGGTGTGCCGGCATCGCTGATGAGTGCCACTGTCTGTCCCGACAACAGGCGCTCCACCACCGAAGCAGAAGTGCCATGCTCGTTGAATTTATGATGCGACATCAAATGCTGCTGAATCTGGAAATGCTTCAGCAGAATACCCGACGTACGGGTATCCTCAGCCAGCACGAGGTCAGCTTCCTTGAGGATACGGATAGCGCGCAGCGTCATATCCTCCATATTGCCCACCGGCGTGGGTACAACATACAATATGCCCATTTCAGCGGACAAAGTTACAAAATAAGTGAGAAAATCGGAAAGAAAAGCGTGCTTTTCTTTCCGATTCCCAACGAAAAGTATGTTTTTCTTTCCATTAATACGCTAACACATGCCACAGGTCGCGGATGCGCTGTTCCGGATTCCAGCGGCCATCGAACGTCCACGAGGCTACGACAGTATGGAATTCCGGACTGCCCGGGGCCGTCTGCAGGTTGTCAGCCAGCCACCCGCTATGGCCTCCCTCGCGCCGGCAGCCATAATAATAGACACGCTGTCCCCACGGACACGGGTCGAGCACCTTGCCCTCCTTGGCCATTTCCTCGGCGGTACGCCCCTGATAGGCATGCTCAATATTCTGGTCGAGAATATTCTCCGACAGCTTACAGTTGACGATGTAGAACTGGGAGTCATGGTGGTATCGGCCTAATGGCGTAGGACGCTTGGCGTCGAACTCGGAATTGGTGATGACCAGTTTCTTGGCCTTGTCGCCGCGCCCGTCGTGCCATATCAGCGCCCGCCCATCACCATAGAAGCGACAGCGGGTGGCATAGCACCAACCTCGGGGACACAGGAAGTCGACACCCGGACAGCGGATGAAGAGGTCGGCATGGTAGTACATGCCACCGTCTTGCGCCCATAGCGACAGGGCATCGTTGCCGTCAGCCCAGATATTGCTGTTGACAATAATGGTGCGCGTGGCCCGCCCATAGACGGCCATCTGGTGCTTCGTATTGCCCGGTTCAACGACGGTTCCGTAGTTGTTATAGACGGTCAGGCCACTAAGGACGCAGTCGTCGGCACCCTCCTGCAAGACCAGTGTGCCGTGGTGGACGGGTTGCCCGTGGTACTCCTTGATGGTGCGCGTCTGCTCGGTCTCTGCCAACACGATGACGGTGCTGTCGCGCTGCTCGCCTACGAGGACGATGTTCGGGCGGTCGATGATGACCTTCTGGGCGTAAGTGCCCTTACAGATGAAAATCTTATAGGGTTTCTTGGGCTTCATGGGAGCCTGCTCGATGGCGGCCTGGATGCTTTCGCCGGCATGGACGACAGCATCGAAGTCCCGCAAATCCTTCTTGGGGGCACGATTCATGTCGATGAGCCCGTTCTCGTTGGCACCCTTGGTGGTCAGGCTGATGCTCACCTTGTGCTGCGGGTCGTACTTGTCAGCCCAAGCGTCATACAGGGGGTAGAGCTCAGCGGGGCGGTTGCTATACCATGCATAACCGTTGCGACGCTCATGGCCGATGTCTTCTAAATGGCGACGGGGCAAGCCGTCACGGTCACAAACGTAGGGTTCGCAGTACTTCAGGTCGTAGTAGCGGCCCCACAGCGGACCTGCCGTAGCGTCCTTTATGAGTCGGGTGTCACCGTCAGGACTGGCCCACGGACCAGTGCGCACCACGCGCAGCCCCGTCAGCTTGTACTTGTCAAACCATGCCATGGCGGCATGAACGGCCTGCTTCACCCGCGCATCGGGGTCGGGCAACTGCATCAGCAGTCTGGTGATGGTAGCACTCTCCATGGAACAATAGGAGGGCAACTCGTAGGCCCGGGCGGGAGCCGGCTCATAGGTGTCGCGGTCGTGCTGCTGACACCAGACGGTCAACTGCCCGTCCCTGTTGCGCATCTGCGTTGCCAGGATACACTCGATGCCCTTGTCAAACGCCTTCGCACAGCGGGTGCGCAACGCCTCGTCAGCCATTCCCTGACAGGGTGGCTGCTGTTGGGCTACGTCGCGCAACAGCTTCATCGTATTGACCATCGCATCGTCATTATAGGTGATATGTATCTGATAATCATGCATCTCCGGCCAGAACTGCGGCCAGCCGCCATTGTCGTACTGTCCGCTCAGCAGGTATTCCACAGCACGTATGAAAGCCTCCTTGTAACGGGCCTCCCCAGTAGCCTGATAGAGTCGGGCCAGATACATCATCTGCATGTTTGTCGCGCCGTTGTCGGTGGTAGAGTCATCACGGCGTTCCTTGTCGCGCAACACCTGAGCGCGCTCCTCGTCGCTCAAAGGACGCGACATATTCACGTTCTTGGGCCAGCCGCCTGTCACCCGCTGGTAGAGCAGCACCTGGTCACCGACGCGCCGGGCCTCCTCGCTCCTGTAGTATTCGTCGTTCTCATAGGCCGGCAGGTTCCTTCCCCCACGGCCACGTTGGGCACTGACCGTCCCTACGACAGCCACAAATGCCAATATCCATAAAATCGTTCTTTTCATGAATTATTTGTTTTAGTTTAGTTTGTATCGGGGACAAAGATACAAAATATTTCTTAATTCATCATTCATTATTCTGTTTTTTTTGTACCTTTGCAGCCAAATTTCCAAATTGTAAATAGTCAAATAGTAAAATGATATGATGACAGCCAACGAGATTCGCGAATCGTTCAAGAAGTTTTTCGAGCAGAAGCAGCACGCTATCGTGCCTTCCGCTCCCATGGTGATTAAGGATGACCCCACGCTGATGTTCACCAACGCGGGTATGAACCAGTGGAAAGATATTATATTAGGTACGCGTGACCCGGAACCGCGGCGCCGTGCCGACACCCAGAAATGCCTGCGCGTTAGCGGTAAGCACAACGACCTGGAAGAGGTTGGCCACGACACGTACCACCACACCATGTTCGAGATGCTAGGCAACTGGTCGTTTGGCGACTACTTCAAAGAGGGTGCCATCGATATGGCTTGGGAATATCTGGTAAATGTACTGAAGCTGAATCCCGAGGACCTGTATGTCACCGTATTCGAGGGGTCACCTGAAGAGAACATTCCTCGCGACGACGAGGCCGCCAAATATTGGGCTAAGCACGTACCCGAGGACCATATCATCAACGGTAACAAGCACGACAACTTCTGGGAGATGGGCGATACAGGCCCCTGCGGTCCTTGCTCAGAGATTCACGTAGACTCCCGTACTCCCGAGCAGAAGGCTGCCTCAGGCAAGACAGGCCGCGAACTCGTCAACCAAGACGACCCGCAGGTCATCGAAATATGGAACCTTGTGTTCATGCAGTTCAACCGCAAGGCTGACGGCAGTCTTGAGAAGCTGTCAATGAACGTCATCGATACCGGCATGGGCTTCGAGCGCCTCGTCCGCATGATGCAGGGCAAGCACTCGAACTATGACACCGACGTCTTCCAGCCCATCATCAAGGCTGAGCAGGATATCACTGGTCTGAAGTACTTCACTTTTGAGGAGGAGACCGCTAATCCTATCAGCAAGGAGCAGGACGACATCAATGTGGCTATGCGTGTTTGTGCAGACCACCTGCGTGCCGTATCATTCTCTATCGCTGATGGTCAGCTGCCTTCAAATGCCAAGGCTGGTTACGTGATTCGTCGTATCTTGCGCCGTGCTGTACGCTACGCCTACACCTTCCTCGGACAGAAGGACGGCTTCCTCTATAAGCTCGTTCCCACACTGGTACATGAGATGGGCGACGCCTTCCCCGAACTGAAGGCTCAGCAGCAGCTCATCACCAAGGTCATCAAGGAAGAGGAAGACTCCTTCCTGCGCACGCTGGACAAGGGTATCCAGCTGTTGGACAAGGCGATGGAGGAAATAAATGCCAGTGGCAAAACCGCTGGTGACAAACAGCTTGTCCTTCCTGGAGAGCAGGCTTTCCGCCTGTTCGATACTTACGGTTTCCCCCTCGACCTCACCGAGCTCATCTGCCGCGAGAATGGCTTTACCGTTGACGAGGAGCAGTTTAATGTCGAGATGCAGAAACAGAAGGAGCGTGCCCGCAATGCCGCTGCCGTCGAGAATAGTGACTGGGTAGAACTGAAGGCTGGTGAGCAGCAGTTCGTGGGCTACGACTACTCTGAATATGAGTGCCATATTCTGCGCTACCGCAAAGTGACGCAGAAAAAGAACGAGTTTTACGAGCTCGTGCTCGACTACACACCGTTCTATGGTGAAATGGGTGGACAGGTAGGCGACCAGGGAGTTCTTGTCTCTGAGAACGAGACCATCGAGGTCATTGACTCGAAGCGTGAGAACGGCCAGACCGTTCATATCGTGAAGCAGCTGCCTAAGGACCCGACGGCCCAGTTCATGGCTTGCGTTGATACTGACAAGCGCGATGCCAGCGCTGCCAATCACACCGCTACCCACCTGTTGGACTATGCCTTGAAACAGATACTGGGCGACCATGTGGAGCAGAAGGGTTCGTTCGTTTCGCCTGACACGCTGCGCTTCGACTTCTCTCACTTCGAAAAAGTCACCGACGAGCAGCTGCGCGAGGTGGAGCGCATGGTCAACGACATGATTCGTCAGGACCTGCCACGCGACGAACATCGCGATATGCCTATGGAAGAAGCCAAGAAGTTAGGTGCTATCGCCCTATTTGGCGAGAAGTATGGCGACAAGGTTCGCGTCATGCGTTTTGGTCCGTCTTGCGAGCTCTGCGGTGGTATCCACGCTACGTCTACAGGCCGTATCGGTTTCTTCAAGATTGTCTCTGAGAGCAGTGTTGCTGCCGGTATCCGTCGTATCGAGGCCAAGACTGGTAAGGAGTGCGAGGAACTGCTGTACCAGACCGAGGACATCCTCAAGGCTGTCAAGTCGTTCTTCAACAATGCTAAAGACCTGCAGGGTGTTATCCGCAAGTATATTGAGGAGCACGACGCGATGAAGAAGGAAATCGAGAGCTTCCAGGCTCAAGCTGTAGAACGTGCCGCCAAGCAGCTGGTCGAGAAGGCCCGCGAGGTGAATGGCGTCAAGGTCGTCACTGCTGTGCTGCCCATGTCGCCTGCCGCTGCCAAGGACCTGGCCTTCAAGATTCGTGCTGCCGTTGAGGGCTCGCTGCTCTGCGTCATCGGCTCACACGACAACGATAAGCCCCAGCTCTCCATCATGATGAGCGACGACATGGTCAGTGCTCATGGTCTGAATGCTGGTCAGATGGTTCGCGAAGCCGCCAAACTAATCCAGGGTGGTGGTGGCGGTCAGCCTCACTTCGCCCAGGCTGGCGGCAAGAACGCCGATGGTCTCAGTGCCGCTGTCGACAAGGTCATAGCCCTCGCCAACCTCTAAGTGTATAAAAAACTATAAGCATTATGTTAGACAAAGAACGGGGATTGTATATTGCCCATTGCGCCAACGGAGCGCTTTCGATTACAGGTAAGATGGCAAACCGCCACGGACTCATTGCCGGTGCCACAGGTACTGGTAAGACAGTAACGCTACAAGTAATGGCCGAGACCTTCTGCCAGGCCGGCGTGCCCTGCTTCATGGCTGACATGAAGGGCGACCTAAGCGGTATCTCTCAGGTCGGGAAGATGAGCGGATTCATAGAGAAGCGTCTACCTGAATTTGGCATTGAGAACCCTGAGTTCCAGGCTTGCCCCGTCCGCTTCTTTGACGTCTTCGGTGAACAGGGTCACCCTATGCGTGCCACCATCTCGCAGATGGGGCCGCAACTGCTGTCACGACTGATGCAACTCAACGAAACACAGGACGGCGTACTCAATATCGTATTCCGCATTGCCGACGAGCGCGGACTGCTGCTCATCGACATCAAGGACATGCGGTCGATGCTCGACTGGGTATCGAAGCATGCCAAGGAGTACACGACGAAGTACGGCAACATCTCCGTGCAGACCATTGGCGCCATCCAGCGTGCCCTGCTGCAGTTAGAGAGCCAGGGCGCCGACAAGTTCTTCGGAGAGCCGTCGTTCGATATCTACGACCTGCTGCAGACAGAGGGCGGCAAGGGCGTGATGAACGTGTTGGCAGCCGACAAGTTGATGCTGCAGCCCAAGCTCTACTCCACCTTCCTGCTGTGGCTGCTGAGCGAGCTCTACTCTACCCTGCCTGAGGTGGGAGACCTGCCCCAGCCCAAGCTGGTATTCTTCTTCGACGAGGCACACATGCTGTTCACCGATACCAGCAAAGCACTGCTGGACAAGATAGAACAGGTGATACGCCTCATCCGCTCGAAGGGTGTGGGTATCTACTTCATCACCCAGAGTCCGACGGACATTCCTGAAAACATCCTCGGTCAGTTAGGAAACCGCGTGCAACATGCCCTGCGAGCCTATACGCCAAAGGACCAGAAGGCTGTGAAGACGGCTGCCGACACCTTCCGTGCCAACCCCGCCTTCAAGACCGACGAGGCCATCATGCAGCTGGAGACTGGCGAGGCACTGGTGAGCTTCCTCGACGAGAAGGGTGCCCCCAGCATGGTGGAGCGTGCTAAGATACTGTTCCCGCTGTCGCAGATAGGTGCCGTCACCGAGGGTCAGCGCTTGGACATCATCAAGCAGTCGCGCATCTACGGCAAGTACGACACGCCAGTAGACCGGGAGAGTGCCTTTGAGATGCTGATGGCTGAAGCCGAGCGTCAGCTGGCCGAATCGGCCGAAGAGCCCACCTCACCCACAAAACCCACATCACCCACATCACCCACAAAAGAAGAAAAGAAGAAGCCTGGCATGATATCGAAGGTGATGAAAGCCGTGATGACGGCCATCACGTCGACACTGGCTGCCGTACTGGGTGCCTGGGTCAGTGAGAAAGTCAGCGGCAAGAAGTCGAAGAGCCGCACGTCAGCCAAGGAGCGTGTAGTGAAGAATGCCACCAGCGCTGCCACGCGTACCATCACGAAGGAGCTGACACGTGACATTCTGGGCAATCTAGTGAAATAAAAGAACCTAAAAGAGGATAGGGACTATTCGCCCTTATCCTCGGCTATAATCTGAGGGCCGCGCACCTTGTCTTGAGGGGTGAGGCCCTTCTTGATTTCTATGTTCACACCGTCAGAAAGGCCCGTCTGTACCTGTCGGCGGTCATAATGTTTCTTCTTACCCTCGCCCTGGACGACATAGACGAAGGTGGAATCGCCCGAGAACTCGATGGCACTTTCAGGAATGGTGAGCGCCTTGCTGACGGAAGCCAGCACGAGTTCGGCATTGGCAGAATAGCCACTGCGCAGCTTACCGCCGTCGGTAGGCACGGCAACGGCAGCCTTGATTTCAAACTGGTTGGCGCCGTTCGACTCGACGGCCTTGGGGGAGATATACTCCAGTCTGGCGGTCATCGTCAGGTCCTGCAACGCACCGACAGTAATCTTCATCGGCATGCCGCCCACCAGCTGTCCTACCTCCGTCTCGTCGATGTTGCCGCGGAAGATGAGGTCGTTCATGTTGGCCACCGAGGCAATGGTGGTACCGTCGTTGAAAGTGTTGGAGAGAATGACGCTGTTACCCACCTTTACGGGAATGTCGAGGATGACACCGCTGATGGTGCTTCGTACCAGCGTGCTGCTGGCGGAGGCGTTCGACTTCGACACACCGTCACGCACCACCTGCAAGGCATCCTGGGCCGCAACCACCTCTTCCTTGGTCTGCTGCAACTTCTGCTTCTGCTTGTCGAACTCGTCGGCAGAAATCAGTTGTTTGTCATAGAGCGCCTTCACACGGTCGTAGTCAATCTTGGCCTGCTGCACATTGATGTCGGCCAGACGCACACGAGCCTCAGCACTGGAGAGCTGGCCCATGTCGGGAATGACCTTGACCTTGGCGATGACCTCACCCTGCTGAACGTAGTCGCCGGCTTCTTTCAGCAGTTCAGTGATGATGCCCGAAATCTGGGGCTTGACGTTGACCTCGTTGCGGGGTTCTATCTTACCCGTAATGATAGTCGTCTTACGAATGCTGTCCAGTTTCGGTGTGAACTCATTGTATACCACCTCCTTAGGCTGGCTCTTCTGCCACAGGAACACGAATGTCCCGATGAAAATCAGCGCGATAATGGCTGCGATAATCAGTTTGCTGTACTTTTTCATATATCGTTTTATTTATTGTTGTTCTTTGTTGGGGTCAGCGGCAAAACCGCTGACAACAGTTATTCATAACAGGTATTCATAGCAGTTATTCGTCGCGCATGGCGTCGACGGGTTTGATACTCATGGCGCGGGCGGCAGGAGCCAGGCCAGCCAGCACACCCATCGCCGACACGACAAAGGCTGCAAAGAGGGCAGTCCAGAAACCCACCTGAAAGTGGGCGGTCACGATGCCATCCTCAGTATTACCCAGTTCGAGCATCTGCAGGATGAGTACGCCGAAGAGGATGCCGCTCATGCCCGCCACCAGCGTCAGCACGATACTCTCGCTGATAATCTGTGAGAGAATCATTCGCGGTGTGGCACCGATGGCACGGCGGATACCAATCTCCGTAGTTCGCTCGCGGACGGTCACCATCATGATGTTCGACACACCGATGGCTCCGGCCAGCAATGTTCCCAAGCCGACGAGCCAGATGAGGAAGTTGACACCCTTGAAGAGGTTGTCCAACAACTGGAAGAGCACCTCGGTATTGAACACCATCGTTCCCTGCTCGTCTGTCGGATCTACGAAATGCGGCCTGGCAACCGTCTCGCGGATGCGGTCGGAGAGCTTGCTCATCACCACGCCCGGGCGGCCTGTCGCCATAATCATGTCCACCTGGTTGCCGCGGTTGTAGGTCTGCTGCATCAGCGTCAGCGGCAAGGTCACCTTCTCCTCTGCGCGGCCATTGATATTGAAGTTGGTATTGGCATAGTCCACCCCTATCACCTCATAGTAGGTGGAGTCGATGCGGATACTCTTGCCACAGGGGTCGCCACCCTCTTTGAAGAGTTCCTTGTAGATTTTCTTGCCGATGACGCAGACCTTCCGGTGTTCGCGCATGTCCATCTCGTTGATGAAGCGGCCATAGAACAATCTCGGCTCCACCACCTTGGCATAGTCCGGAGAGGCTCCTTGCACACGGGGCGTCGTCTTCTGGTCACCATAGTAGGCATTATTACTTTTTCCCCAGGGTGAGAACAGCACGGGTGCCACGATTTCAAGTTCCGGCACGCGCTGCCTCAGACGGTCGATATCCTTGTAGTCCATGCTCCACCAGCGTCCCTTGCGGAAGCCCTTGTAGGCTTTCGACGTCTGCTGGCTCCAGATAATGACGGTATTCTGTGCAAAGCCGTCGAAGTTCTTCTCCAACAGCTCCTTCATGCCCTGTCCGCCCCCCATCAATACAACCAGCATGAAGACGCCCCAGAACACGCCAAAGCCCGTCAGGAACGACCGCGACTTGTTGCGCGTCAGCGTATCGAGTATTTCTCTATATGAATCAATGTCCAATTTCATTTGACAATTTGACAATTTACGATTTTACAATTAGTCGGCACGGAGTGCCTCGATGGGACGGATGCGTGAGGCCTTGTAGGCGGGTATGAGTCCGGCGATAGTGCCTGCGATGACCATGACCATGGTCGCCTCGAAACAGACGTCCAGTCCCACCGTCGGGTCAACAAACATGGTAGCCCTGAAAAGTCCCGTATCTATCACGTCATGCCCTAAGGTAGCATCCATATACTCATTGGCCATCACGCCCAGCACCATGCCAATATAGCCAAAAAAGGTCGTGATGATGACGCTCTCGGTGATGATGAGCTTCAGTATGCTCCACGGCTTGGCACCGATGGCCTTGCGGATGCCAAACTCATGGGTGCGTTCCTTGACGGTGATGAGCATGATGTTGCTGACACCAACAATGCCGCTCAACAGCGTGAAGAGTCCTACTATCCACAGGGCAGTACGGATGATGGAGATACCTTGTTCCATCTGCAGGTTCTGCGTAAAGCGGTTCCACAGCCACACGGCCCGCTCGTCCTCGGGATGTGCCTGGTGGTTGGCATTGAGGCGCTGGCGGTAGGCATGTTCAAACTGCTCGTTGGCCTCCTCGGTAGGCAGCCCGTGGAAGGTAAACTCAATGTCGCCCACATTGTCGGTATTGGCACCATAGATGCCCTTGATGGCAGAATAGGACGAGAACGCCTCCGACTGTCCGCTCTCCTCGTCCTTGTAGATACCTACCACCTGGAACATGAAGTTGCCCACCTTGACATGGCGGCCAATGAACGTTGAGAGGTTGGTATTCCGGGGTGCAAGCTCCTTCACCTGCTTGGAACTCAACACTAGCACCTTGCGCTTCTCCTTGAGGTCTATGTCGTTGATGAAGCGTCCATGAAGCAGCTCCACCTTATTGATGAGGATATGGTTCGGATAGACGCCCGTCACCTGTGTCGAGAGGTATTCCTGTCCGTTGGAGATGACGGCTGACGTCTCGTAGGCGGCTCCCACCTCATCGATGTTGTTGCGGAAGCCCGTCTCCGTAGCCTCGATGTCGTGCGTCTGCAGACGGATGTTACGTCCCTCCTGCAGCCCGTTGTAGGGCTTCGACGTCCGTCCGCCAAACACCATCATCGAGTTAGAGAGGAAACGCTCCGACTGCTGCAGCTGTGCGTTGACGAGTCCATTGCCTGCCCCAAGGAGCACTATCAGCATAAAGATGCCCCACGCCACGGCAAATCCCGTGAGCGTAGTACGGAGCTTATTGCGCCGAGCCGTCTGCCATATCTCAGATATCAGTTCTCTCACCTTTTTACTGTTTTATTTCTTCCATCATACATCTTACCTCTCTATCAGTCCGTCCTTGATACGTATCACACGGTTGGTTTGTTGTGCTACGCCGGGGTCGTGGGTGACGATAATCTGGGTCATGCCGTCCTCCTGGTTCAGCTGCTTCAACAACTGCATCACCTCCACGGACGTCTTTGAGTCAAGGGCACCCGTGGGTTCATCGGCCAGGATTATCTGCGGACGGGTGATGAGTGCACGGGCGATGGCCACGCGCTGGCGCTGACCGCCGGAAAGTTCGTTGGGATAGTGTTCTGCCCAGTCCAGCAGCCCCAGCCGCTCCAGATACTCCAAAGCAAGGGTGTGTCGCTTTTTACGCGACACCCCTTGGTAGAAAAGTGGCAACTCAACATTTTCTACTGCTGTTTTAAACGAGATGAGATTAAAGCTCTGGAAGATAAAACCTATCATCTGGTTGCGATACTCGGCAGCCCGTCGCTCGGAGAGATTCCAGATGCGTACGCCCGCCAGCTCGTAGATGCCGGAGTCGTAGTTGTCGAGGATGCCGAGGATGTTCAGCAGCGTCGACTTGCCCGAGCCCGATGCCCCCATGATGCTGACGAACTCGCCTTTGTCGATGTCGAGCGAGATGCCTTTCAGCACATGCAGCGGCTGGGCGCCTTGATAGGTTTTGTGAATGTCTTGAAGATGTATCATGAAAACAATCTTTTACCTAAAGTTTTTTACCATTGTTTTATTCGTTAGACGTTGCAAATGTACGAAAAGTTGCAGTACCCTGCAAATTTGTGGGATAATCTGCGGGCAAATGTGACGAATGGACGGAAGAAAACCCCGGACTTTAACATTCTGTATGCTTTTTGTAGGCCCCAGCAACGTCATCCATCGTAATGTCCAGCAGCTGCATCTGGCGGAAAAGCTCTGGCAGACGCTGTTTCATGAACTCCTGCTTGCGCTCCTTCAGAATCTGCTTCTTGGCACCGGGAGTCACGAAGTATCCCAAGCCGCGCTTATTATATATAATGTTCGCACGCGAGAGTTCGTCGTAGGCCTTGACAGCCGTGTTGGCATTGACCTCAAGCATTACCGCATATTCGCGGACCGAAGGGATGCGGTCGTCGTCTTTATACTTGCCGGCGAGAATTTCATCACAGAGTCGGTCGGCCATCTGGATGTATATCGCCTTGTCGTTAGTGAAAGTCATACGTTCAACCATTTATTGTTAATCACTTGCATGCGCGTAAACAGCTTATAGGAAGCCCAATAGTGGAACACGGTGAGAACACACAGCACCGTATTAAGAATGTAGAAGGCTGGATAGAAGGTCGTTGTATAGGTCAGTGTCTTCTCATCCCAAGTGCTGTTCACAAATTGGAGCCCATCGCCGATCCAGCTTATCTGGTTCTGAATAATAGCCTCCAGAATAACGATGACCACAATCGCGGAACTGGTCATCAGGAACTGCTGACGACGGAACAGCGTGCCGCCAAAGACATAGAGCGAATGGATATAGAATACCACCGTAATGAACATCCAGGCGGACTGCCAATCATCAAAAGCAGCATTCGAGCCTAATGGTTCGAAAAGTTTGGGAACACCCCAGACGATGACACGTCCTGTTACCCAGTCGACGAATACGCGCAGGGCGTCGGCCATCACGTAGGCGCCAATCGTCAGGACAGCCGCTAGCACGACGTAAAGCAACAGGCTGATGACGAACTTCTCCAAATGGCTGACGGGCCACAGCAGATAGGCAGAGCGCGAGCGCGTGTCCTTCATCTGCGAGAACATGAAACTGGCACAAAACAGCATAGCGATACAGAAGAAGATAACGCCAAATGCTATACTTTTATCAACATGCGAAGTGTAACTACTAATCAGTTCATCCATCGTCCAGTCCCCTGCCTCTACCCTTTCAAGCATCGTATTATAAGACCATCCTTGCACACGGGTCCAAAACAGGTCAGCCATAAACAGGACGAGCGTATAGATGCCGAAGAGGCGGATCCACGCCTTGCGCGACACCATGAAGGCACACCTCAGTGCCTGTGAGAATCTATTGAAATTAAAAGTACTCATAATCCTAAAATCGTTTATTTCGTGATATTCGTGGTTTTATAATTAAACAGAAGTTCGAGGTTCACTTGCGTCTCGGCGTCACCTTCCTGGCGGCGGCAGATGACGGCATTGCCCTGAAGGGTGGGTTCAGCATAGAGTACGCTGTCGTCCATCTGCTGGGGCGTACGGTATTCGAAGGTGTACTGATTTTGGATGTCCTGCATCGAAGCATTCAGCAAGACGCTGCGCTGGTCGAGCATCACGATGTGGTCGAGCATCTGCTCTACGTCGTGCACCTGATGGGTAGAGATGACGACGGTACGATCCTCCGTCATGTGCTGGGCAATGACCTTACGGAACTGCGACTTCGAAGGGATGTCGAGGCCGTTGGTCGGCTCGTCCATCAGCAGATACTTGGTATTCGTCGCCATAGCGAAGGCAATGTACGCCTTCTTCTTCTGACCCATCGACAACTCATTCAAATGGACGTCGGCAGGCAGTTGTTCAGCACCTCAGCTGAGAACTTGGGGTAGAACGGCTTGTAGAGTTTCACATATTCCGAGAGTCGGATAGCAGGGAGGTCAAACTCCTCTGTCACGAGGAACAGATTGCTCAGCAACTCCGGCTGTCTCTTGTATGTTGCGATGCCATCGCAACAAACCGAGCCAGAGACGGGGCGCAGCAGGCCCGACAACAGATAAAGCAGCGTTGACTTGCCCGTGCCGTTCTTGCCCAGCAAGCCGTAGATGCGGTTTTCCTCTAAGCAGAGGCTGAACCCGTCGAAGACAAGCGCCTTCTGGCCCTTGTACTTGAAACTGATGTTTTGTACGTCAATCATACCCTTATTATTTATTGGTTTTTGATGTTTTTGTATTTCTGTATTGGTGTACTACTTGATTAGTACACTGCAAAGGTACGATGAATTATCATTCCGACCAAACTTTTTCCCTATTATTTTTTGTTTTAACACGGATTTAACACTTCCACCTTATTATATTAAAGGCATTCACAACACGCAACAAGCAGAGAACACGCGCAAAAAGTCAAACAAACGTTAATCGTCAAGCATTCGTATATTTCTGACTAAAACTTTTGCATGATAAGTGTAGAATCGCTACCTTTGCGTTCCAGAAATCAAAAAACAACCATACTCATAATGACATGATCAACCTACGATACCTTATTATCATCCTCTTTACCCTCATCGCTGTCCCACTGACTGTCGTTGCTGCAGATCAAGAAAAAGACACCATAGCCAGCCGGTTATTACAGGAAGTACGTATCACCTTCAACCAAAATGACGAGCAGCGTTTTTACGATGCCAGCAGTGCCTATCGCAACCACCTGCTACAAAAGGGAAACAGGCCAGGCTACTATCTCAGTTGGAAGAACGAAATACTATATGATGTCAACCACAACCACTTCTACCGGGCACTCCGCAAGACCATGAAGATGCAGGGCGAGATGGAAGAACGCGGTGACAAGGAAGAGTTTTATAAGGTGACCCACCTCAGAGGCATCATCTACTCGCTTCGTGGAAATATTCCCTTAGCTCACCAATACTTTGAAAAAGCCTTGCAACAGGTCAACCATGCGCAGCCAGCCAATCTCATATCACTCTACATGGATCTGTCGAATATCGAGATGGACACCCAGCCAGAGGAGGCCATGAAGCACCTGAACTGTGCCATTGAAATTATCAAAGCCATATCTATAAGTTCCAAACGGAGATTTACGAACTGGCAGGTGACACCAAGCAAGCCTTTGAAGTACAAAAACGCTACATGGCCGTAAAAGACTCCGTCAACAATGTCATCATGAGCGAACAGATGGTAGGTTCGGCGAATGACCTGGAGAACGCCGAGCAGCTCAATGAAGCTGTCACCAAGGAGAAGAGACTGTGGCAATGGGCACTCCACATCGTGTTTTTGGGAGCCATCATCATTGGCTTCTGCATCTATCGCATGAATCGTCTACGCTACTTGCGCAGGCTACAGCAACAAAACCGCCAACTGCTTATTGCCCGCGACAAGGCCCAGGAATCAGAGCGCATGAAAGTTAACTTTCTGCAAAACATGAGCCACGAGATTCGCACGACAATGCCTTTAAGTTCACCCAGCAGGGTACCATCACCATACGTACCTACGTAGGGCGAATAGACGGCATGATTTGCTTCAGCGTGACAGACACAGGCTGTGGCGTGAAAGAAGGAGAAGAAGAGAAAATCTTTGAACATTTTTACAAATCGGATGCCTACATCGAAGGTGTTGGTTTAGGTCTTTCCCTGGCCCGTAGGGTTGCCCGACAGTTAGGCGGCGACGTAGTGCTCGACACACGCTATAAGGAGGGGAGCCGCTTCGTCCTCAAACTGCCCAAGGAATAAAACATGTCGGCTAACCCCTTTGGTCAGCACCCCACATCATCTTTTCACGCAGGGTATGGAAATACTTGGTACCGGCACGCTTGATGACCTGCACGCGGTAGGGAGCCTTGCTCAACCGGAGACGTGTGGTGTCGGGCAGTTTTTCACTGCGTCCGTCCAAGGCTACGAGGAAGTTATGGGTACGCGTCTCAATGGTGAGGTCGATGACAGAATCCTCTGAGATGACTATCGGCCGTACATTCAGCGAATGCGGAGCCACAGCGGTGAGCGAAAAGACATGGGTGCCGGGCACAATAATCGGGCCGCCGACACTCAGCGAATAGGCAGTAGAACCCGTCGGGGTGCTGACAATGAGGCCGTCGGCCTGATAGGTTGTCAGATACTGGTCGTTGATGCTGGCATGGATGGTAATCATCGATGCGGTATCGCGCTTCAGGATGGCGACATCGTTCAACGCACAGTCGTAGCCCTGTAGGGAGTGGTTGTCGGTTTCGACAAAGATGGCGGCACGGCTCTCCACACTATAGTCGTCACTATGCAGGGCGGCAATGGTGCGCTCTATCTCCTGGGCGTTGACGTCAGCGAGGAAACCCAAGCGCCCGGTATTGATACCGAGGATAGGTATCTGCTTGCCCCCCACGATGCTGGCAGTACGGAGGAAGGTGCCATCACCCCCCATGGAAATGGCAAAGTCGGCCTCAAAGTTATTGTCATCGAAGACGCGTACGCCACTGAGTGGCAACTGCTGGCCTTCAGTAATAAAAGTATAGAAGGACCGTTCTATATACACCTCATCCTCGTGGAGCGCCAGACAGGCAAGGATTTTCTGTATCGAGACAGACTTCTTGGGCTGATAGATATTGCCGAAAATGGCAAACTGGAGTTTACGCGTAGTCATCATTTTCACCTTTTTGCGTGCAAAGATACACATTTTTTTGCGTCTTTGCATCTTTGTATTCCTTTTTTTTGTATCTTTGCACCATAAACTAATGAGCATAGCAATGACTAAACTGAGTGTAAACATCAATAAGATTGCCACGCTGCGCAATGCCAGAGGTGGCAATAATCCGAACGTGCTGGCTGTAGCACGCGATGCGGAGCTGTTTGGAGCACAGGGCATCACCGTGCATCCCCGTCCTGACGAACGTCACATCCGCTATCAGGATGTGCGCGACATCCGACCCATTATCACCACTGAGTTCAACATTGAGGGCAACCCCATCGACTCGTTCACCGAACTGGTGCTGCAGGTGAAACCCACGCAGGTGACGCTGGTACCCGACGGACACGACCAGATTACGTCGAACCACGGCTGGGACACGTTAGAGAACAAGGCCTTTTTGACGAACATCTGCAAGGTGTTCAAGGATGCCGGCATCCGCACTAGCATCTTCGTCGATGCCGACCCGCGGCAGGTGGAAGGAGCCAAGGCATGCGGTGCCGACCGCGTAGAGCTATACACAGAGCCATACGCCTCTGGCTATCAGGCTAATCGAGAGGCAGCCATCGCCCCGTTCATCGCCGCAGCTGAGGAGGCTCGCCGCGTAGGACTGGGACTGAATTCCGGTCACGACCTGTCACTGGAAAACCTACACTATTACCACCAGCAGATTCCCTGGACCGACGAGGTCAGCATTGGCCACGCCCTCATCTGCGATGCCCTTTATCTCGGTCTCCGAGAAACCATCAAACAATATCTACAGGCATTACAATAATTTTTTGCAAGGACTACAGGACTAACAGGACTGCTGAGCAAACAGAAGAAGAAAAAAAGTCCTTCAGTCCTGTAGTCCTTGCCAGCAAAACACAAACGACTATGAAAAAGGTATATGTATTTTTAGCTGACGGTTTCGAGGATGTCGAGGCCTTGATTCCAGTGGACGTTTTGCGTCGTGGAGGTGTTGACGTAACGACAGTGAGCATCACCGACTTCCCCTTGGTACAATCTGCCCACGGAGTCAACATCGAGGCCGACATGATGATTGAGCAGTGCGACTTCTCAGATGCCGACCTGCTGTTCCTGCCAGGTGGTATGCCGGGAGCCACGAACCTGTTTGAGAACAAAGACGTATGCAAGGCTGTCGTCGACCACTTTGCCGCAGGCAGGAAGGTAGCTGCCATCTGTGCCTCACCCGCTGTTGTCCTTGCTCCCTTAGGCATCCTCGACGGCAAGCGCGCCACTTGCTATCCCGGCTTTGAGCAGGCAATGACGGAGTCCATCTACACGGCCGACCTCGTCACCGTCGATGGCAACGTCACCACTGGTGAGGGTCCCGCCGCCGCTTTCCCCTTCGCATACGAACTGCTCAGCCAACTGGTCAACAAACAGACTGCAGACCAGATAGCCGAGGGCATGCGCTATGCTCATTTAATGAGCAAATGATAAATGAGTAATGAGTAATGAGAAATGACGACTATGTCATCATTGTAGCTGGGGGAAAGGGCCTGCGGATGGGGAGTGACATTCCCAAGCAGTTTCTGCCCGTTGGTGGGAAACCGGTACTCATGCGGACTATCGAACGATTCCGGGCATACTCCCCTACCCTGCAGATTATCCTCGTGTTGCCCAAAGCACAGCAGGACTACTGGAAGAAGTTGTGTCAGACGCACACCTTCCCCCTCCCTTTGGAGGGTGAAGGTGGAGGTTCCTACCTCTTGGCGGATGGTGGCGAGACGCGCTTTCACAGCGTACAGAACGGGTTGGCACTGATTCCCGACGACACAGAGGGTATTGTAGGTGTACACGATGGCGTGCGCCCCTTTCCCAGCATCGATGTCATCCGCCGCTGCTACGAGACGGCCCGCGAGAAGAAAGCCGTCATCCCCGTCATCCCCATAGTAGAAACGGTTCGCCACCTACAAGGCGGCCACTCTGTCACCGTCCCCCGCAACGAATACCTGCTGGTGCAGACCCCTCAGACCTTCGACATCCAATTGCTGAAGGCTGCCAACCGTCAGGCTTACAATGACGGTTTCACCGACGATGCCAGTGTGGTCGAAGCTTTTGGCTTCGACATCACCCTCGTCGAGGGCAACCGCGAGAACATCAAGATCACGACACCTTTCGACATCGCTATTGCTGAAGCACTACTTCAGAAGTAAAAGTCCTTCAGTCCTGTAGTCCTTGCAAAAAGAAAAGATGAACATCCTGCAACAAGACATTCAATACCTGCCGGGGGTAGGCCCCTCGCGCAAGAAGATGCTCAACGAGGAGTTGGGCATCACGACATATGGCGACTTGTTGGAGTACTTCCCTTACAAACACGTTGACCGCAGCAGGCTCTACAGCATAGGCGAACTGAATGGCGACATGCCCTTTGTACAGGTAAAGGGCCATATCCTCAGTTTCGAGACCTTCAAGATGGGGGCACGAAAAAAGCGTGTAGTAGCCCACTTTACAGACGGCAGTGGCAAGGTGATGGACCTGACGTGGTTCAACTATGCCGACAGTGCTATCAAGAAATATAAGATAGGTACAGAGTATGTGGTATTTGGGCGTCCGCAGGTATTCAACGGACGTATCCAGGTGGTACATCCCGACATGGACGAAGCCGACAAGCTGGAGCTGTCGGCCATGGGCATGCAACCCTACTACAACACCTCGGAGAAGATGAAGAAGGCAGGGCTGAACTCCCGTTCTTTAGAGCGTTTTGTCAAAACGCTCCTCGACACGCTGAAGGAGCCGCTGGCCGAGACGCTGCCCCCCTTTATCACGGAGAAGCTGCACCTGATGTCCCGTGACGAGTCGCTACGAAAAATCCACTACCCGCAGAACGCCAAGGAACTGGAGCGAGCCCGCGTGCGACTAAAATTTGAGGAGCTCTTTTACGTCCAGCTGAATATATTAAGGTATGCGAGCGACCAGCGCCGCAAATACCGCGGCTACGTCTTTGCGAAGGTCGGCGACTGCTTCAACGATTTCTATTATCACCACCTGCCGTTCCAACTGACGGGCGCGCAGAAACGTGTCATCCGCGAAATCCGCAAAGACATGGGCAGCGGACGGCAGATGAACCGCCTGCTACAAGGCGACGTCGGTAGCGGCAAGACGCTGGTAGCCCTGATGTCAATGCTGATTGCACTGGACAACGGCTACCAGGCCTGCATCATGGCACCCACGGAGATTCTGGCCGAACAGCACCTGAAGACCATCATGGACTTCCTGCAGGACATGCCCATCCGCGTGGCGCTGCTCACAGGTATCGTCAAGGGCAAGCGCCGTCAGGAAATCCTTGACGGACTCTTGGACGGTACGGTACATATCCTCGTCGGTACCCATGCCGTCATCGAGGATACGGTGCAGTTTGCACGCCTCGGCTTCGTGGTGGTCGACGAACAGCATCGCTTCGGTGTGGCACAGCGTGCCAAACTATGGAACAAGAGCGCCAACCCGCCGCATGTCCTCGTGATGACGGCGACGCCCATTCCCCGCACACTGGCCATGACGCTCTATGGCGACCTGGACGTCAGCATTATCGACGAGCTGCCGCCTGGTCGCAAACCCGTGGTGACACAGCATGTCTTCGACCGCTCGCTGCCGTCGTTGTATGACAGCATCCGCAACCAGATACGTCAGGGACGGCAGGTATATATTGTGTTCCCGCTCATCGAGGAGAGCGAGAAGATAGACCTCAAGAACCTCGAAGACGGTTTTGAGGTGCTGCGCCAGGTATTCCCCGAATTCCGTCTCAGCAAGGTACACGGCAAGATGAAGCCTGCCGACAAGGAGGCTGAGATGCAGCGCTTCGTCAGTGGCGAGACGCAGATTCTCGTCGCCACAACGGTCATCGAGGTGGGCGTCAACGTGCCTAACGCCAGCGTGATGGTCATCCTCGAGGCCCAGCGCTTTGGACTGTCACAGCTGCACCAGCTGCGCGGTCGCGTGGGGCGCGGTGCCGACCAGAGCTACTGCATCCTCGTCACCGGCTTCAAACTCGCTGAAGACACCCGCAAGCGCATCGACATCATGTGCGAGACCAACGATGGCTTCCGCATTGCCGAAGCCGACCTCAAATTGCGCGGCCCCGGCGACCTGGAGGGCACCCAGCAGAGCGGTATGGCCTTCGACCTGAAGATTGCTGACATCGCCCGCGACGGCCAACTTATCCAGATGGCCCGCGACGAGGCCAGCGCCATCATCGACGACGACCCCACCTGTACCTCCGATCGCTACGCCATCCTATGGCGCAGACTCAAAGAATTGCGCAAGACCAACATCAACTGGGGGGCCATTTCCTAAATGAGAAATGAGGAATGAGAAATGAGAGAGATAAGTGTTAAAACACACAAATAAACCTTAAACCTTCATGACCTTCGCCTTGATTTAGAACATTTTTTGTTACCTTTGCAACGATTTGTTCCCTTGGGGACTACTTTTTTGTAACCGAAACAATTAGAAAAGAGTAATGAAGATATTCAAGACCATTGCATTTCTGGCATTAGCAACGATGAGTGCTCTCCCCTCCATGGGACAGGACTTGTTGGCACGCCAGGCACCCATTGACCGCAAGATGAAAGCAGTGGACAGTGTTGCACTGCAACGATTAATAGATACAGAAGCTTATTATGATGCACCGTCAGCTGACCTCTATGACGACTGGGACAACATGCATGCCCATAGTCGCGTAGCCGAAATGCCCGACTCTTTCCGTATCTCCCTCAAGAATTTCTGTATGCCCACCGACAGCCGCGTGCTGACCTCCAATTTCGGTGCCCGCTGGGGACGCCAGCACAAGGGCCTGGACATCAAGGTATATATCGGTGACACCATTCGCGCTGCCTTCAATGGCAAGGTGCGTGTGGTACGCTATGAAGGCCGTGGATATGGCAAATATGTTGTCATCCGCCACGACAACGGTCTGGAGACTTACTATGCCCACATGTCGAAGCAGCTGGTCGTTGAAGACCAGATAGTCCGTGCCGGTGACCCCATCGGTCTCGGCGGCAACACAGGTCGCAGCACGGGTTCACACCTGCACTTCGAGACACGTCTGTGCGGTGTTGCCCTGAATCCCGCCTTGATGTTCGACTTCCGCAATCAGGATGTCGTCGATGATTACTACACCTTCCGCAAGTCCACCTATCAGAAGGAGTCACAAGTGGCTACCCGTCTGCGTGGTGTCAGCGGCGTAGGCTTCAGTAATGCCGACAACGACGAGGTGGAGTTGGCAGTGGCAGCCCCTGCAGCCAGCTATAAGCAGGAATCCCGTTTCCACAAGGTTAAGAAGGGCGAGACCCTTTACAGCATTGCCAAGCATCGCGGCACTACCGTCAATGCCATCATGAAGCTGAACCACCTGAAGAAAAACGCCAAGCTGAAGGCTGGACAGATTCTGAAATTCAACTAAATCATATCATACCCTAAAAAAGCGGAAGTTCTCAGGAACCTCCGCTTTTTTTTGATGTCTCTTTATCCTTGCTGCTATTTCTTGATGACATAGCCGTCCTTGGTTTTCTTGAAGGCATTCAGGCGGATGGTGTGGTTGACGTGGTCAAAATAGGTATTGCTATTGACGACGCGACCATTGACACGCGTCTCGAAATGCAGATGCTCTGTCGTGGCACGACCTGTACGTCCTGTCAAGGCAATGACCCGCCCCGCCTTCACACGGTCGCCAGTCTTGACTAGATTCTTCGAATTGTGGCTATAATAGGTTTCCAGACCGTTGGCATGTTTGATACGGATGAGGTTACCATAGCCATGATAGGCTCCTGAGAAGACCACCTCGCCGTCGAAAGCCGCATGGATGTCATCATTCGGCTTCGTCTTCAGGTCAGTACCCGAATGCTGACGTCCGCCACGACGGCCATAGGCACTGATGACCTTGGCATCCGGCAACGGATAGCACCACCACGTCTTGGCAGCATCATCCTGCATTTTCGGTTCCTTCACCACACTGACGTCCACCTTCCATGTCGCTGTCTTCTGACAGAGCACGGTCTGCGGACGCAGCTGGTGACTCTGCAGACTGACAATGATTTCCGGATTGATGCGGCTACCGTTCACCATGATGGCAAAGACACAACAGGTTCGTCCCTTGTCTGTACCGACGATGGCGATGGTCTGCCCGGCCTTGACACGGTCACCCGACTTCACCAGGTTCTCGGCATTATTGCCATAGACCGTCTCCAAACCGTTGTCATGGCGTATGACGATGACATTGCCAAAAGGCGGATTATTCTTAGACAGGCGTACCACACCACTGAACATCGCCTTGACGGCATCACCTTTCTTCGTCTCAATCTCCACATTATAGTCCTTGCCCATCTTGGCCTTTCCAACCGGGAGTGGAAACGAATAGTCTTTTTCCCGCAAGGCAGCAAAGTCGATGGTGAAAGCCTCCGACTTCTCAAACAGTTGCGGGTCCTCAATACTGATTTGCTGCTGTTCCAGAGCCGAGAACTTGCTCTGCGCACAAGCCGATAAGGCCAGCGTCAACACCGTGGCAGATAGCAGATAGCGTACTTTCATTTCTCGTCCTCTTCGTATTCAAAATCCTCCAGATCGTCCAAATCTTCTATGTCGTCTATGTACTCGATATCCTCGTCCTCACCCTCGTCAGCCAGCTCCTCGGCAAAGCGCGTCATATCCTTGTCACGGTGTACGAGGCTATCCTCCGCGAGCACGGCAGCCAACTTGTTGCTCTCGGCATTCAGTTCACGCCACAGCACATCCTTCAGTTCGTCAAGTCCCTTGTTGGCAACAGCAGAGATGAAGACACACGGCAAATCCTGCGGCAGCGTCTCACGCAGCATCTCAATGAGTTCGTCATCCAGCAGGTCACACTTGGTGATGGCCAGCACACGATGCTTATCCAGCATCTCGGGATTAAACTGCCCAAGTTCATTGAGCAGGATTTCATATTCCCGCTTGATGTCATCCGTGTCACCCGGCACCATGAATAGCAACAGCGAGTTACGCTCAATATGTCGCAAAAAGCGCAGTCCCAGGCCCTTTCCTTCTGCCGCGCCCTCGATGATGCCCGGGATGTCGGCCATAACAAACGACTTATTGTCGCGGTAGCCCACGATACCCAGCGAGGGTTCCATGGTGGTAAAGGGATAGTTGGCAATCTTCGGACGGGCATTGCTCAGCGATGACAGCAGCGTCGACTTGCCCGCATTGGGGAAGCCTACCAGTCCGACGTCAGCCAGCAGCTTCAGTTCCAGGATGATGGTCATCTCCTGCATCGGCTCTCCTGGCTGGGCATAGCGCGGTGCCTGGTTGGTTGCCGAACGGAACTGGAAATTGCCCAGTCCGCCACGACCGCCCTTCAGCAGCACTATCTCCTGGCCGTCATAAGTAATGTCGCAGACATACTTGCCCGTCTCGGCATCGTAGACCACCGTTCCGCATGGCACGTCGATATACACATCCTTGCCGTCAGTACCATGACACTTGTCCTTCCCGCCGTTGCCGCCATGCTCGGCAAAGATATGGCGCTCATATTTCAAGTGCAGCAGCGTCCAGTAGTTATGGTTGCCGCGCAGGATAATGCTACCTCCCTTGCCGCCGTCACCGCCGTCGGGTCCACCGTTAGGGTTATACTTCACATGGCGCAGGTGCATCGACCCTCGCCCGCCCTTGCCCGAACGGCACAATATCTTGACGTAGTCTACAAAGTTAGATTCCATCTATCACTTGCTGAATATCGCCAAAAATGCGCTCCAACGTACCCAGGCCATCGATGTGGTGGTGCAGGCCTTCGTGCTTGTACCACTCGATGAGCGGCTGCGTCTGCGAATGGTAGACAACCAGGCGCTTTTTGATGGTCTCTTCGTTGTCGTCGGCACGTCCGCTCATCTGGCCGCGCTTGATGAGGCGCGTCATCAGCTCATCCTCGGGAACGTCCAGCTCAATCATCGCGGCAATCTTGTCGCCACGCTCGTCCAGCATCTTCTTCAACGCCTCAGCCTGCGGAATCGTGCGGGGGAACCCGTCGAAGATGACGCCCTTATGCCCGCGGCCAAAACCGTCATAAACTTTGGCCAATATGGACACCATCAGGTCGTCGGGTATCAGATTGCCGCCATCAATATAGCGCTGAGCTGTCTTACCGAGCTCCGTACCTTTCTTGATTTCTTCTCGCAGCACATCACCCGTCGAGATGTGTCCCAGACCATAGTGCTCTATCAGCAAGTCGCTTTGAGTGCCCTTTCCTGAACCGGGAGCACCGAAAATCACAATATTCTTCATCTGTATTCGTTTTTCTTGTTCGTCTATCTTAGTTTGTTGTTCCTTATTCTTGTACCATAAATCGGTCAGCAGGTCCCTCTGACCCTTCCCTGCCTCGACATCACTCGGCAAATGGGGTAGTTTTATCTGTCGCATCGTTTCTCTAAACCCTTTTCTCTAAACTCTAAACCCTAAACCCTAAACCAAAGTATAAATCTCCTTCAGTCCGCGACCCTCCTGGTCGAAATCCAGTCCATAACCCAGAATGAAATCGTTAGGTATCGAAAAAGCAGCATATTTAATATCAATAGGTTCCTCCAGCTTGTCGGGTTTCACAAACAGGGTGCAAATATCCACCGATGCGGGCCCGCGGGTACCCAGTGCCTCAATCATCTGCTTCATGGTATGTCCCGTATCGACAATATCCTCCACGATAATCACATGACGTCCCGTCAAGTCCTCGTTGATGCCCAGCACTTCCTTGACCTTTCCCGTAGAGATGGTGCCTTGATAGGAGGCCAGCTTGACAAACGATATCTGAAACGGTATGGTCAGTTCCCGCGCCAGGTCGGCAGCGAAGATGAACGCACCGTTCAGCACGCCCAACAGCAGAGGGTGCTTGCCCTCGAAATCCTTGCTGATTTGCTCGGCCAACTGCTTTACCCGCTGTTTGATTTCAGCCTCCGGTATGGAGGTCTTGAACGTCTTATCCTTTATTTTTACGATGCCCATAATGTTTAAAATGCTAAATATGCCGCAAAATTACGAAATAATTAAGAATTAAGTAGTAACTATTAAGAATTATTTTGTATTTTTGCAGTCAAATGAAGATATTTACCAGTGCTCAGATACATGAGCTTGACCATTACACCATCGAGCATGAGCCTGTCTCAAGCATCAATTTGATGGAGCGTGCAGCCCAGACGCTGACGCATGCCATCAGGGAGACCTACACGCCGTCAGTACCCATTGTCGTCTTTGCCGGCCCCGGCAACAACGGCGGCGACGCATTGGCCGTGGCACGCATGCTGGCTGAGAAGGACTATACAGTCAGCGTCTACCTGTTCAACATCAGCGGGAGCCTGTCGCCCGACTGCGCCGCCAACAAGAAGCGTCTGCAGGAGACCAAGCGCGTCCATGAGTTCATCGAAGTCATCGAGGAGTTCAACCCGCCCCGTCTGGAGCAAGGCACGGTGGTCATCGACGGACTGTTCGGCTCGGGGCTGAACAAACCGCTGGCCGGTGGCTTCGCCTCGCTGGTCAAGTATATCAACGCCTCTCCCGCAGAGGTCGTCAGCATCGATGTTCCTTCGGGCCTGATGACCGAGGACAACACCTACAATGTCCGCGCCAACATCATCAGGGCCACCCATACGCTGACGCTCCAGCAGCCCAAGCTGGCATTCCTGTTCCCAGAGTTCCAGTCGGTCATCGGTCAGCTCCGCGTACTCGACATCCGGCTGAGCCAGGAAGGAATCCAGCAGATAGACAGCCAGTATTCCATCATCGAAGAGAACGACGTACGTACCCGCCTGCTCAGCCGCAATGTCTTCGCCCATAAGGGGCAGATGGGTAATGCCCTGCTCATTGCCGGCAGCTACTGCATGGCAGGAGCCGCCGTACTGGCAGCGCGGGCCTGCATGCGCTCCGGTGCCGGCAAGGTGACCATCAACTCGCCCAAGCGCAACATCCCTATCATCCAGATGTCCGTTCCCGAAGCCATCGTCCAGAAAGGTACCGAGGAGACGTTCTTTGCTGAAGCCGTCGACACCGAGGACTTCGACGCCCTGGGCATCGGTCCGGGCATGGGACAGAGCGAGCAGACGGCCATCGCCCTCATCTCCCAGCTACGGCGTACACAGTGTCCCGTCGTAGCCGATGCCGACGCCATCAACATGCTGGCCAACCACCGCGCATGGCTACAGCAGTTGCCCAAGGGCATCATTCTCACCCCCCACCCCAAGGAACTCGACCGGCTGGAAGGTCATTCTGCCGACAGCTACGAGCGGCTGACCAAGGCCCGCAACCTGGCACAGCGTCTGCAGGGGTACGTCATCCTGAAAGGACATTATACCGCTATCTGCATGCCCGACGGTCACGTGGTCTTCAACTCGACGGGTAATGCCGGCATGGCCACGGCAGGCAGCGGCGACGTGCTGACGGGTATCCTTACTGGTCTGCTGGCACGCGGCTACAAGCCTCAGGATGCCTGCATCGTCGGTGTCTACCTGCACGGACTGGCTGGTGACATGGCTGTTCAGGACTTAGGAGAAGAGAGCATGGTGGCCAGTGACATCATCCGCTACCTGCCACGGGCCTTCAAACGACTTAAAGAGTAAATCATGAACTATCACAAACTACTGCGCACAGCATGCTTCATGCTCCTTTCGGTGTTCTTCATCACACCTGTTCACGCACAGCCGGAGATTTCCGTTCTGCAGCCGGGACAGGCTGTCGACGGCACCGTCTATTTCCTGCCGAAGACCACCGTACAGGTTCATCTGCTCATCGAGAAGACAACCTATACACCGGGGAAGTTTGCCCCCTATGCCGAACGCTATCTGCGCCTGACGGACGTCATCCAGCAAGAGCAGGTCAACCATAGCATCGTCCGCTTCGATGTCTCGACGGTAGGCGTCCGTGACACGTCAAAATGCTATCTGGTACGGCTGAAAGGCAAGAGCAAGGCCACGGAAATCAACCTCAGCGACGACGGCATCCTACAGTCCGTCAACGACACCCCCATCCGGCTGATACCGCATCAGGCCTTCCGTCCTGCCCGCAAGCAGAGCACTGCCAATCCCATGCAGTTGCTCAGCCGCGAGGCCTTGCAGGCCGGCAGCATCGCCAAGATGGCCGAGCTGACCGCCCAGCAGATACATGAACTCAAGGAACAGCGTCAGCTGCTGGTTACCGGCGAGGCTGACGAAATGCCTCAGGACGAGAGTCAGCTGCGACTGATGATTAGCGAAATCGACAGCCGGTGCGACGCCTTGACATCGCTTTTCACGGGTTCCATCTCCCGCGACACCACTGAGCAGATGCTCACACTTTGCCCTGACCGGGAGTTAGAGCGCCACGTTCTGTTTCGCCTGTCCCGCCGACTGGGTCTGGTCGATGCCGACGACCTGTCGGGAGTACCTTTCTACCTGACGCTGAAGAAGCTCAACGATGCAGCAGGCATTCTGGGCCCCGACAGCAAAAAACATGAGGGTTTCTATGTCAACGTACCCACGCTGGCACACATGACCATCGAACAGGACGACCAGGAGTTGGCCGCCTTCGACATTCCCTTCGCCCAGTTCGGATTCGTGGAACTGCGCGACGGCGGACTCTTCAAGCTGAACAACACCCACCTGCAGCTACATCCTGCCACAGGTGCTGTCGTCAAGATGACGACGGACGCTGAACAGTAGGTCAGCGAGCTATTCCGAACGTCTCGCCCAGCACTTGCTCCACCACCTGGGGGAAGTGCTGCATTTCCAGCAGGTGTTCCTTCTCGGCAATGTCGTCGACGCTGTCGTCGGGCGACAACGCCGTACGGAACTGTGCGATAATCTCACCGGAGTCACAGACTGGCGTAACATAATGGACCGTCATACCCGTCTCCGTCTCCCCGGCAGCCTTCACCGCCTCATGGACATGGTGCCCCCACATGCCCTTGCCACCGTATTTAGGCAACAGGGCGGGATGAATATTGATGATGCGGCGGGGGTAGGCATCAATCAGGAAGTCAGGAACCAACGGCAAAAAGCCCGCCAGCACGATGAAGTCGATGTGGTGCTCCTGCAGCAGCGGCATCATGAAGGCGGCATCGTTCAGCTGTACCTTCGGTGCCACGGCCGTCTCGACGCCGAGGTTCCGGGCACGCACCAAGGCGTAGGCATCGGACTTGTTGCTGACCACCAACGCACAACGTACACTCTCGCTGTCAGCAAAATAGCGTATCAGGTTCTCACAATTCGTGCCGCTTCCCGACACAAAGATGGCAATATTAATCATATTTCTTTCCATAAAATTTCTATGAGTCTGGGTACGGCATAGCGGTCGATGTCGGCCTCGTCTATCCAGAAGTACCCTTCCGGGAGTTCAGGCTGCTCGCTGGTCTCCCACAACCAGAAGTCGGCATACAGCACACGGTGCGTCAGCACATGTTTTACGTTTTGGCGCTGTAGCACAGCACCACACGGGACCTGCTCTGTGAGCCACGGCTCATACAGTCCCTGCCAGATGTCGCCGGCAGGGCGGCGACGGATGGCCGTCTGGCCGTTACACCTTATATATATATAAGTAAGGTGGCGCTCCTGAATTTTTTGCGTTTTCAGCTTCACGGGCAACTCGGCGACGCGGCCCTCATGCAGGGCCACACACGACTCCGCCAGCGGACAGTCGCCGCAACGGGGCGACGACGGCGTACACTGCATGGCTCCGAAGTCCATCAGCGCCTGGTTGTAGTCGGACGAGGACGCAGGCAGCAGGCTCTGCGCCAGGCTGGCAAACAGCTTCTTGCCCTCGGTGCTGTTGATGGGTGTGTCAATGCCAAAGTGCCTGCTGAGCACACGGTAGACGTTACCGTCGACGACGGCGGCAGGCAGTCCGAAGGCAAAGCTGCCGATGGCAGCAGCCGTATAGTCGCCGACGCCCTTCAATGCCTTGATACCCTCCAGCGTGGCAGGAAATCCACCCTGTGCCACCACCTGCCTGGCGGCGGCATGCAGGTTACGCGCCCTGCTGTAGTACCCCAACCCCTGCCATTCGCGCAGCACCTCGTCCTCCGAGGCTGCCGCCAGTGCCTCCACCGTCGGCCACCGCTTCATGAAACGCTCCCAGTAGGGGCGTCCCTGCTCGATGCGTGTCTGCTGGAGAATGATTTCCGACAGCCAGATGGCATACGGATTCCGTGTCTCGCGCCAAGGCAGTTCACGGCCGTTCTCACGGAACCATTGAAGCAGGATAATGGGGAAATCGCTCACGGTTTTGTTACTTTTGCCTGCAAATTTACGAAAAAACGAGAGAAAAGCCAAATATATTTGAGCTTTTCCGAGTGCTAAGCAAGTTCGGCGAAGCCAAAATTACAAATTTTCTATCAACTCTCAACACTAAACTCTAAACTTTTTCGTATCTTTGCACCGAAATTATATTCACTCAATAAAAAAAACAGTATTATGAAAAAGCTTTTAGTATCATTGGTAGCAGCCCTGATGGCTGTACCCACGTTCGCCCAGTTCTCCAGTGGCGGCTTCGACCTGAGCAAGGAAAACCTTTATTATGGTGTGCGCTTCGGTGGTACCAGCGCCTCCGTCAGTGGTGACGTCTCCTTAGGCGCCAAGATTGGCATGACGCTCGCCGGCGTCATCGGCCTGCACCTCTCTCAGTCTACACCGGTATTCCTGGAATCTGGTCTCTACTACACCCAGCGCGGTGCCAAAGAGGGCGATGTTGAAATCACGCACAACAACCTGGAAATCCCCATCGTGGTCAAGTACGGCATCCAGGTGTCCGACAACATTGCCGTCCTGCCCTTCATCGGTCCTTACTTTGCCTACGCTGTCAGCTCCGACTACAAGTACAAGGGTCAGGGCGAGCCTACCGGCAAGTTCCGTCCGAACCGCAACAACATGGGCTTCAAGCTGGGTTGCGGCGCTGAGTACAACAAGCTCTACCTGGAACTGGGCTATCAGTTTGGCGTCACCAACTTCGTTGACAGCGACAACCTCACTGCCCACAACAACGCCCTCTTCCTGAACTTCGGCGTCAACTTCTAATCCCCGCAGAGTACGCGGCAGACGCGGTCCTGGAAGTTGCGTCCCGGCTGGTTGCGCAAGACGCCCTGGTTGATGATGGCGAAGCACAGTGCATGGCCGTTGGCTGCCGTACAGTAGCCCGCCAGACTGGAGATGCCGGTCAGCGTACCGGTCTTGGCACGCACGTTACCCTTGGTGGAGGCACCGCGCATACGGTCTTTCAGCGTGCCGTCGACACCGGCAATGGGCAGCGACGCCAGCAGGGCATCCCTGATGGCGGGCTGTTGCCAGGCATAGCGCAACAGCATGGTGAGCAGCTCGGGCGACACATAGTTATAGAGCGACAGGCCTGAACCGTCGGCAATCCTATAGTTGTCGGCCTTCAGGCCTATCTTGTTGACAAGCCGTTTGGTGATGTTGCGGGCGTCAGCAGCACGTGCCACACCCTTGTCGGCCGATGCTGCCGTCTGGTAGAACATCGACTCGGCATAGAAATTATCACTCATCTTCATCATCCGCTCCAGCACCTGTGTGATAGGGTGCTTGCAGGTGGCCAGCAGACGGGCTTTGGCAGGCCGCCGGCCTTCCTCCAGCCGCACACGCTCCAGGTTGACACCCAGTCGTGCGACCTCCTCGGCCAACAAGGTCAGGAACACGTTCTTCCGTCCGACGGTCAGCGACGTCAGCAGCGGGTTGTCGTCGTCCCAGCACCAGCCCTCGCCGTAGTCCAGGGCTTCCTTCATCGTACGGTCGGCCACCAGCAGTCCGCGGATGCTGTCCACGCCCAGCCGGCGCACACATTCTGCCAGCGCCGCCACGTCGTCGGACGTCAGCGTGGGGTCGAAGCCGCCCACACAGTAGATATTACCCGTCAGCGTAGAGTCGACGATGTCGCCGTCGTAATAGATGCGCGTCTGGTATTCATAGTCACTGCCCAGCTGGTCGAGCGCCGTAATGGCTGTCACCAGCTTCATGGTCGACGCCGGACGCATCAGCTGGCGGTGGTTGCAGGTATAGAGTGCAGAGTCGGCCGTCAGGTCATACACCATGAGCCCCACCTGCGAGGTTTCAAACATCGGGTCGCTGAGCAGCGAATCCAGTCGTATGCGCAGGCTGTCCTGTGCCGCAGAGGCGACAGAAAGCCACCATATAAGGGATAAAAAAAGGTATTTCTTCATTTCGGCTACAAAATTAGAAAATAATTATCAATTATCAATTGTCAATTATCAATTATTTTGTACCTTTGCAACGTTATAACAGTAAAAACCTATGGTTTACAAGTACGATTTCCTCATTATCGGTGCCGGAGTGGCCGGCATGAGTTACGCCCTGAAGGTGGCACGCGGCCTCAACGCCAAGGAGCCGGCAGCCAAAAACAAGAAGCCCCGCATCTGCATGATTTGCAAGGCCGGTCTCGACGAGGCTAACACGTCGTTCGCACAGGGCGGCGTCGCCAGCGTCACCAACATGAAGGTCGACACCTTCGACAAGCACATCGCCGACACCATTATTGCCGGCGACTACATCAGCGACCAGAAGGCCGTCGAGCAGGTGGTGCGCCAGGCGCCCGAACAGATTGAGGAACTCGTCCAGTGGGGCGTCAACTTCGACCGCAAGGACAGTGGTGACTTCGACCTGCACCGCGAGGGCGGCCACTCGGAGTTCCGCATCCTGCACCACGCCGACGACACGGGTGCCGAGATTCAGCGCGGACTCATGGAGGCCGTGCGCAACTGCCCCGACATCGACGTCAAGGAGAACCACTTCGCCGTGGAAATCATCACGCAGCACCACCTGGGAGTCCGCGTCACCCGCCGCTCGCCCAACATCCAGTGCTATGGCGCCTACGTGCTGAACTGCCAGGACCCCAGGAGAAAAGGCAAGAAACCCTCCGTCGACACTTACCTCTCGAAGGTCACCGTCATGTGTACCGGTGGCTGCGGTGCCGTCTACATGACTACGTCGAACCCCGTCATTGCCACCGGCGACGGCATCGCCATGGTCTACCGTGCCAAGGGCACCGTGGCCGACATGGAGTTCGTGCAGTTCCACCCCACCGTGCTCCACAACCCCAAGGAGACACACCCCGCCTACCTCATCACCGAGGCCATGCGCGGCTATGGCGGCATCCTGAAGCTGCCCAACGGCGAGACCTTCATGGAGAAATACGACGAGCGCCTCTCGCTGGCACCCCGCGACATCGTAGCCCGTGCCATCGACAAGGAGATGAAGATTCACGGACTCGACCACGTCTGCCTGGACGTCACCCACAAGGACCCCGAAGAGACGCGCCACCACTTCCCCAACATCTACCAGAAGTGCCTCTCGATAGGCATCGACATCACCACCGACTACATCCCCGTACGCCCTGCAGCCCACTACATGTGCGGCGGCATCAAGGTCGACCTCAACGGCCAGTCCTCCATCCAGCGACTCTACGCCCTCGGCGAATGCTCCTGCACGGGGCTGCACGGCGGCAACCGACTGGCCTCCAACTCACTCATCGAGGCCGTCGTCTATGCCGATGCAGCGGCCAAGGACTCGCTGGCACATGTCGACCTCTACGACTTCAACGACCGCGTACCCGAATGGAACGACGAGGGCACCATGACCAACGAGGAGAAGGTGCTCATCACCCAGAGCGTCCGCGAGGTCAACCAGATTATGTCCAACTACGTCGGCATCGTGCGCTCCGACCTGCGTCTCCACCGCGCCTGGGACCGTCTGGACATGCTCTACGAGGAGACCGAGCGTCTCTTCAAGCGTGTCCGCCCCACCCGCGACATCTGCGAGCTGCGCAACATGATTAACGTCGGCTACCTCATCACCCGCTGGGCCCTCGAGCGCAAGGAGTGCCGCGGCCTCCATTTCACCACCGACTACCCCCTGCACGCCTACGACAAGAAAAGAGACTGACGGCATTTGGCAAAAAACAGCAAAGAACCCGCTATCCAGCTACCTTTTGAGACAAGAGACTGATATCCAGGTAGATAACGGTAGCAGGTTTGTACTTTTAACCTGCTACCTTCCTGCTACCTTCCTGCTACCTTCCTGCTACCTTCCTGCTACTGTTTTCGCGCTAATGCTACTGTTTTCGCGCTAAAAAAATAAGGTCAACTATTTTGCGTAGGCCCGCAAGGTGTTTTGCGTAGGCCCGCAAGGTGTTTTGCGTATACGCAAAAGGTTCCAAGTGCCGTCTTCGACCCCTGTCCGAACGGCATCCAAACTCTGTTTGCACGGAGCGGATGCCATCTCCGCACGGCACAAGAAAATTTCCAGCACGGCGCAAGAAACATCTCCGCACGGCGTAAAGATAATCACTTTCAGGATTGCACGCAAGGCGTCAAAGCGGATACGCTTACATACGCTTACATAGTTATAGCATAGTTATAGCATAGTTATAGCATAGTTATAGCATAGTTTTTGGAAACTATGCTATAGGTTAACCTCTTGTATACAAACAGCTTACGGCCAATTATAGCACTCATAGCATAGTTTTTTCGTTTTTCATGGTTGTAGTGTCGTACCTGTCAGAATCTGAGACTGGTTTCTCAAGTTTCGACACACTTTTTTGGTCGTTTCATTATTATTGCGTACCTTTGCAGCTGAATGTGACTAACCTCGCATAATCGCTAACACTAATTAATTACTAAATACTACATCTAATGAAACAAAACTATCTACTAAAAGCCATCCTCCTCTTATTGTGCATAGTGGGGGGGGCAAGTTTTTCTTGGGCAGACAGTACTGTCGACGACCTACAAACAATCTCGACAGACTACACGTTCATTGCTGACAACATTACCAGCGATGGAACCGTCGGCTTGACAGCAAACACCCTGTATGACGGAGGGCGTATTTTTACCCCAACAGGAAATTCTGTAGCCACCAACAAAGGTTCCTCCACTTTTGCCGGTGCCAGCCATTTGAACTCACTACGAATAAAGAACACCCAAGACCAGTTGTGTTTTAAAGTCGCCGGTCCCTGTACCGTTACCTTTTATACACAATCACATAATCAACGTGGCTTGCAGGTTGGTTCCAAAGCTGGTGAAACACAGTATGGCTCTCAAACTGTGAGCACTTCAAAATGGGATTGTAACATCACTGCTGCAGGAGTGGTTTACCTTTCTTCCTTCGAAGGCGACTTTTATATTGCAGGCTTTGAGATAAAGTTTCCTGAAGAATGGCCCAAAATAGATATAGACCTCCGCAGCGGACAGTTGGGAGACGGTCTTGCTAAATATTTGACCATTGACGGAACCAGTTACACCTATTCCGACACTGAGCCAACAAGTTACAACGCCTATCTGACAGCTAACAGCTTCAATGGTGGCCAGCATGGCTACGTATTGTTGACAGCCACTATTCCTGTAGAGGCAGGTAACTATAAGCTTACCGTTGGCACATGCCAATATCACAGCACCGGTTATAATACCGTCACCTTTAAGGACGCCAGCACAAACGAAACACTTAATCTGGTGGACGCTGACGGCAATACGGTGACATCGTTGGATGCCAGCGGCACCTGTGACGGCACCACAACATCAGACCATCATGTTTCCGTATGGTATCATGCTGATGCAAGTACTACCATCAAGATTGTTTTTGCAAACTACACGCCCTATTTCTGCTTTGAAAAGGTTGAGTCGGTACCTACTGTCACCATTCCCTTCTCGTTAGCTGACGAGGAAGAAAACCAGAACACCCCGACAGGGTGGACGGCAGTAGACCTGCCAACCAACCTGCCGACATTTACGGCAGCCAACGTGTTCGACATCACGGCAGCACCCTACAATGCCTCTACTACGTCGGACGACAACACGACAGCTATCCAGGCTGCACTCGATGCTGCTGCCGCAGCCGGAGGCGGCATGGTGGTGATACCTGCCGGCACCTTTATCTCCGGCAGTCTCCAAATGGGCAGTAAGACAGTGCTACATCTCAACGCTGGTGCTACGCTGAAAATGAAAGCCATCAGCACCTTCCCTACAGATGACAATGGATACCACAAGATGGAGGCACCATTCATTACTGGTAAGGACGGAGCGTCGGACATCGTCATCGAGGGTGAGAGCCGCACCACGTCCATCATCGACGGCCAAGGCGCCCCTTGGTGGGACGAGGTGGAGGCGGCGAAAAATGCCAGCAAGTCAACCACTCGCCAAGCGCTGATTCGCTTCTGGCAGGGCAGCCGCTATCTGTTCCGCAACTTCCGCATCCAGAATGCCCCCAATACCAACATTTGTATTGGCCGTAGCGGCTCAGGCAGCCACGCCACCGCTCACGACATCACCATCATAAACCCCGCCTCTACTGCCTCCGACCCCTCTCACAACACCGATGGATTCCCCATCTGGACGCAGTATGTCAACATCTACAACTGTGAGATTGACACAGGCGATGACAATGTCGTTACCGACAGCGACGCTCAGTACGTCCATGTCTGGAACTGCGATATGAAGGCTGGTCACGGCGCCTCGTTAGGCAGCTATACCCAGAACATGCACGATATACTTTACGAAGACCTGACCTTCACGGGTACCGACTGCGGCTTCCGTCTGAAGAGCAATATCGAAAAGAGCGGTGACGTGTACAACATCACGTTCCGCAACTGCACCATGACCAACGTCACCAGCCCCATTGTTATCACCAGCTGGTACGACACACTGCCTGAGAGTCCTGCTGCCGCCGCAGCGTCACCAGAGGACTCAACGGCGACGACGCCTTATTACCACGATATCCTCATACAAAATGTTACCGTATCGGGTCACACCACCTACGTTAGCAGTGCCAAAAACGGCTATGGCATCTTCATCTATGGCCGTCCTGAGAGCAAAGTGCGCAACGTCACCTTCGACAATGTCAACATCACGCACAGCAAGGGTATCAAGATGAACTTCTGCGAAGGCATCACCTTCTACGACAACTGCAGCTTCGAGGTCAGCAACACCAACCAAACAGACAAGAATGCTGTCGCCGATGAAGACCTGGAGAACGTCATGGAGGAGAAATACCAAGGCACATACAGCTGGAAGGCAGAGAGCACACAGCCGTTTAGCGTAACATGGAGCATGGCGAACGGGGCCACAAGCACAGCGGTGGCCTCTGTAGACGATGTCTTATTGTCAAGCTCATGGGATATGAGTTCAAAGATAGTGGTCAATTCTACTGCAACATACGGTGGCAATACCCTCACTAAATTCAACCCCACAGAAAACCATAGCCCAAGGGTTGAACGAAACAACGACTACTATGTAGAGTGGACGTTCCGTCCGTACCCCGGCCTCACCTTTACCCCAACATCAGTCTCGTTTGACGCCGTTAAGTGTGGAACAGACGACCCAACTATTGATGTCGACTTTACAGACGGGACAGGAGTAACCCAGCAACTTGCCACTAATGAAGCCATCAACAGAGACGGGAATGATGTATCAGATACGAACCCTGCTATTAACCACTCCTATACTTTAACTACTGCCAGCAACGGCTCAGAGAATGCAGTAAAATTGCGCATATACATCGGCAAATGCGTAACTGGCAAGCAGGTAGCCCTTGGCCGTATCGTCATCAGTGGCACGGTCAGCGGAGAAAAGGCTGCATTGGAGACATACACCGTTACCTTTGCCAACAACGATGCTGATGCTTATGGTACCGTTCCTGCTTCCGTTGAAGTCAACCAGTACGAGAGTACCACCATGCCCGTGAACCAAACTCTTTATAAGAGTGGTTACACGCTGACAGGCTGGAACGACGGCACAAACACCTATGCCATCGGTGCCGACTACACTCCGACAGCAAGTGTGACGATGCACCCTGTATTTACGGCTAACACCAATACACTGAGCGACCTTGCCATCGACAAGACTGTGACGTGGTATTTCGGCAAGAGCAACGGAGCAATCGATTACAGCGGGTCTGCCAATGCCAACGTGCAGCAGGTCAACATCGGCGGCAGTGCTATTGACCTTGGTATTAAGATGCCAGGTGGAACGAATGAAGGCCGCACAGACGAATGGCTGAACAACCAGCAGAAGGATATGATGGTTCCCGTCGTAAAGGGTGCCATAGTCAAGGCTAAGGTATACTATACTAACGATGCGTCTTTCAATGGAGAGACCATCACATACAATGCTGACATCCACGGCACACAGGGCAACGTGGTCTTCAGCTATACCTATACTGGTGACGCCCCAGCAGAGATTGCCGTCAATGTAGGCAACCAGTTCCTGTCATACATCTCCGTGACCTACCCCGGTACTGGCGATGCATGGGCCAATTTCCAAAGTTTTGAGATGGATTTGACCAACGGCAGCTACATCACCTCTTCAGAGACGAGCAATACCACCATCGGCTTCAAGAAGGATGGTGAGAACATTGTCCGCACTACTGCTGACGATAGTGATGCCATCGGTACGCTGACGGGTATGTTCCATACCAACGAGCATGGCTTGCAGAACTTCTCCATGTCGGTAGCTGTTCCTGGCTATGTAAAGATCAGTGCTGGAACCTGTGCTTGGGGTGGCAACCTGACCATTACAGGAAGCAACGCCTTCTCGAAGACCATCAACACCAATACTGGCGCTTGCTTCCATCAGAACAAGACAGCCAATAAGGTTGTAGCCTACTACAACATTGATGAAGGTACCACGCTGACCATTGCCGGCGGCAACTACATGCCCTACATTGCTGTTGAGAGCGTCGATGCCATTCCTACTGCTTACACTGTGAACTTCTATAACGGAGAGACGCTGGTTCAGACAAAGGAAGTTTACGATGGAACAACACTGGGCACACTGCCCACAGCTCCCAGCATTGCTGACGGGAAGCATTTCCGCGGATGGTATACTGCGACGGATTATACAGGCGTAAAAGCTACACAAGCTACGGTTGTCACCAGCAATATCAACTACTACGCCTACGTCATGGATGTCAACATCGTTAACGGTTTCATCCTGGCCGACAACAGCGGTACCAATGCAGAGAACGGACAGACTCTACTTAATGCCATTGAGTACTGCTCGGAGAATGCCAGCGATAACGTGCAGAAGATATATGTTCCTAACGGCACCTACGACTTGGGGACCGCATGTCGCACGGAAGTGAAGAAGAACATCGCCATCCTTGGCGAGAGCCGCGAGGGCGTACTGATTCAGAATCATCCCACAGCTCCGGGTATTCAAGCAACTTCGGTACTCCGTCTCACAGGCGACAACGTGTATCTGCAGAACCTCACCTTGCGTTGTGACGTATCCTACGAGGGCAGTACTACCAGTGGTGTTGGCGTAGCCCTTGAAATCAATGGCGACAAGAGCATCTGCAACAACGTAGAGCTGCAAGGTAATCAGGACACCTACTATTCTAATGGTTCTAACTCACAGCTCGGCTACTTCAAGGGAGGCCGCATCGAGGGTACCGTCGACTACATCTGCGGCGGTGGAAACATGTGGTTCGAAGGCACAGAGCTGTACAACAACGCCCGCACAAATGCCGATGTCATTCTGGCACCTTCGACAGCTGCTGCCACGACATACGGATACGTGCTGAACAACTGCACTATTGATGCTGCCAGCAATCAGGCAGAAAGATTCAATATTGCACGTCCTTGGCAAAACTCTCCTGCTGCAACGCTTATCAACTGCACCTTCAAGCAGAATCCCTCATCAGCCGGTTATACCAATATGACTAATGGGCTTGTGCTGCGCTTCCATGAATACGGCAGCGTGGATGCTGACGGAAATCCCATCACAGGGCACACGCTGACTGCCTGTTCTCCTGCTGCCAACTCCGATGCCATCTACCTGGATGCCGTAGGCAACTACACCTATGCCACCGTACTCGGTGCCTGGGACCCCGAAGCTATCATTGCACTATACAGCACATCGCTGACCAGCAACATAGGCAAGTGGGCATCGTTCACACCAGCCTTCGACTGCGTACTGTCTGACGATAATACCAAGGCATATATCATTACAAGCATCAACGAAAACTCTCTGACTGGCGAGACCGTCAGCGTGCTCAAGGCTGGCGAGGGTTACTTCATCAATACTCCCGATGCAAGTCAGACACTCAAGGCTGACATCACCTACAAGGATGCCGATGACGTAACAGGAACCATGCTCGTAGGCTGCACGGCAGACACGCCACTCACTAATGATGGCAACACAAAGTATTTCCTCGGTGTCAAGGATAATGTCGCAGGTCTCTACTATGTTGGAGCAGCCGGCATCACCATTCCCGCAGGAAAGTGCTATCTGCAGTCTAACTCTGCACAGGCAAGAAGCTTTATGGAACTGATTATCGACGATGACAGCACCACGGGCATCAACGCAATTGGACAATCGGACAATGTACAATCTGACAATTGGTATGACCTGCAAGGACGTCAAATCGTCAAATCGTCAAATCGTCAAATGAAGAAGGGCCTGTACATCGTGAATGGTAAAAAAGTCGTGATTAAGTAAGAATAAAGCTGAGCTTGCTCATGCTTCACCGAGCATGAGCAAGCTCCGGCTTATTTCAAAGTTGTTATCAAATAATGGAGATTCAGACAATGAAAAAGAAATATATTGAACCGCAACTAATGGTTGTCAAGATACAGATGGAACAGATGCTTGCCACCTCTCTCCAAAAAGATAGTTTTGGAGGAGGCTCTGGCAATGGTGACGGCGCCGTTGTCAGCAGTAGAAGATATAACAACTGGGACGTAGAAGACGAGGAAGACGAAGACTATTAGTAGTCACACTTTGTTGTTGATTCGCTTCTCTGCCTCTTTCGTTTTCAAAGTTTTGGTGCACTTTATTTGGCTGTTTGACAATTATTGCTTACCTTTGCCAACAATAATCCGGCAAAAGACATGAAATATCCTATAGGCATCCAGGACTTTGGCGAAGTACGCCGTGGCGGGTACTTCTATGTAGACAAGACGCCACAGATGTGGAAGATGATTTCCGAGGGGAAGTACTACTTTCTCTCGCGTCCGCGCCGCTTCGGCAAGTCACTCATGGTGAGCACGTTGGGGGCGTTCTTCTCTGGACATCGCGAACTATTCAAGGGGCTCTTCGCCGACTCGGTGGAGTGGGACTGGCAGCAATATCCCATCCTGCACTTGGACCTGAATGCCGAACGGTACTCTGAAAAGGAGGCTCTTGAACACATTCTCGAAGCCCACCTCTCCATTTGGGAAAAAAGCTATGGCAGAGAGGATTACGAAAAAACCATCGGCTCCCGCTTTATGGGTGTGGTGCGTCGTGCCTTTGAGAAGACTGGCCGTCAGGTGGTCATTCTGGTCGACGAGTACGACAAGCCCTTGCTGCAGACCATCGGCAACGAGGAACTGCAGGCCGAATACCGCAGTCTCCTGAAGCCTTTCTACAGCGTGCTGAAGACCTGCGACCGCTATATCAGGTTCGCCTTCCTGACGGGTGTGACCAAGTTCGGCAAGGTGAGTGTGTTCAGCGACCTGAACAACATGACAGACCTTTCGCTGGATTATCGCTATGCCACTATCTGCGGTATTTCAGAAGAAGAACTTCACCAGAATTTCGACGAAGGCGTTGCTGCTCTGGCTCAGGCCAACCGTCTGACCAAGGAGGCCTGCTACGAGCGTCTGCGCCTCAACTATGACGGCTACCACTTCGATGTCGGTGCGCCAGGCATGTATAACCCATTCAGTGTGCTGAACACGCTGTCTGGCCTCCGCTTCCGCGACTACTGGTTCGAGACGGGCACACCCACCTTCCTCATCTATCAGTTGCAGAAGACCTGCTACCCCCTGGAGATGCTGACTCGAGAAGAGCTTTTCGAGGACACGCTGAACAGCATCGACGTGATGGACGAGAACCCGCTGCCGCTGCTCTACCAGAGCGGCTACCTGACCATCAAGGGCTATGACGAGGCGTTCAAGACCTACCGGCTGGGGTTCCCCAACCGCGAGGTGGAGGAAGGATTCGTGAAGTTCCTCGTTCCTTTCTACAGCCCCAACAAGCAGGAAAGGCCAAATATGTTCATTGCCAAGTTCGTCCGCGACGTAGAGTCGGGCAATGCCGAAGGCTTCATGCAGCTTGTGGAGCGCTTCTTCGACGGCGGCGACTACCAGGTGGCCGGCCGTGCCGAGCTCTATTTCCAGAACACGCTGTGGGCGCTGTTCAAACTGTTGGGACTGTACGTCGACGTGGAGCGCCACACCACCGACGGGCGCATGGACATCCTCGTACAGACCAAGAACTACGTCTATATCCTGGAACTGAAGATAGACCAGAGTGCCGACGCCGCCCTACAGCAGATAGAAGCCAAACAATACGCCAAACCCTTCGAGGGCGACGGCCGCACCATCTATAAGATAGGTGTCAGCTTCTCCTCCCAAACGCGCCGCCTGACGGAGTGGAAGATAGGTGGATAACGAGCTCATTCGTTTATACAAGGAGTCTCGCGTACCCCCTGCAATTATCTTCAATTGCAGGGGTACTTTTTGTTTTTTCCCCTCTTCCGTCAATATTTCCCCCACCATAATCATATATTATGCGAACTTTGCAGGCAGAAAAGTCAATAACTAATCAATAAGCACATCAAATGAAACAAAACAGAATCCTTGCCTGGACAGTGTCGCTCCTGATGGGGGCAACCGCTTGGGCACAACCCTACGACTATCAAAACACGTCGCTCTCGTTCCATGAGCGTGCCGTCGACCTCGTAAGCCGACTGACGCTGGCCGAGAAAGCCCAGCAGATGGGTAACAACGTACCGGAAGCCATCAACCGCGACGGTATCAACATCCCTGCCTACCAATACTGGAACGAGGCGCTGCACGGCGTGGCCCGCTCGGGTGCTGCCACCAGCTTCCCTGAGTCGAAGGGTATGTCCTCGACGTGGGACCGTCAGCTCATCTACGACTGCGCCACGGCCATCAGCGACGAGGCTCGCGTCTACAATAATTTATATGGTAAGAACCTGAACTACTGGTGTCCCACCATCAACATGAGCCGTGACCCCCGCTGGGGCCGCGACGAGGAGAACTACGGCGAGGACCCCTTCCTGGCCGGGCAGTTGGCCGTAGAGTTCATCAAGGGCATGCAGGGCAACGACTCGAAATACCTGAAGACCGTGGCCTGCGCCAAGCACTTTGCCGCCAACAACTACGAGCAGGGCCGTCAGGGCAGCACGTCGTTTATGACGAAGCACAACCTGTTTGAGTATTACCTGCCCGCCTTTGAGATGTCGGTCAAGGAGGGCGGCGTGAAGAGCATCATGTCATCCTATAACGCCCTGTCGACCGACCTGAACGAGAAGAATGCCGCCGGCACCGGCTGGAGCAGCAGTAAGGCATGGGGCGGCAAGCCCAACGCCATGAACGACTGGCTGCTGACGGGCATCCTGCGCAACCAGTGGGGCTTCGACGGCTATGTCACCAGCGACTGCGCCGGCGTCAGCTGTATCTACCGTGCTGTCAAGCACTTCTACTATGGCAACATCTACGGCACCTACGACGAGAGCAACGCCACGGTGATGGAGGAATACCAGGCCCATGCCACTGCCGACGCCATCAAGGCCGGCAACGACATGAACTGTGAGTTCAAGAACAGCACCTCTGTATTCCAGACGGCCGTCGAGGCGGCTATCAGCAAGGGCTACATGACCGAGGCCGACCTCGACAAGGCCCTCGTCCGCGTCCTGGAGACCCGCTTTGCCCTGGGCGAGTTCGACAGCACCAACCCGTGGAGCAGCCTCGGCAGCTCTGACTTGGAGAGCGAAGCCAACCAGGCCTTGGCCCTAAAGGCCGCCCAAGAGAGCATCGTGCTGCTGAAGAATGACATCCCCGAGGGTGGCGAGAGTCCCCTGCTACCCATCAGCACCGACAAGAAGGTAGCCATCATCGGTCCCTATGCCAACCAGATTATGCTGGGCGACTACAGCGGTACGCCCACCTATACCACCACTCCCTATCAGGCCTTTGCCACGAAGCTGAACTTCACCGTCAGCGACGGCACCATACAGGCTGAGAGTTTCACCAGTAAATCGACCAATGCCAACGGCATTGACACCAGCTATCCTAACGAGCTGGCCAACACCGCCCCTGGCGTATGGTTCTGCTATAAGGACGTAGACTTCGGCTCTACGCCCTGTGCCAACTTCATCATGGCCTGCGCAGCAAAGAGTAGTGGTGTCGCAACCGTCAACTTCATTCTCGACAGCGCCGACGGCACGCCGTTCTTGTCTGTCAGCAATGTGGATAACAACAACTGGCACTCGATGACCACCGTGACGGCCACCATAGAAGAGGGCAACCGTCCCTCAGGCGTTCACGACCTGTATGTTCAGTTTACTGGCTCACAGAAATACGCCGGCAACTACGACTATTTCCGTTTCTATAACGAGGGCGTGGAGCCCTTGGAGACTGTCGGCCCCCTCTACATGGTGCAGACCTCCGATGCTGTCAACGACAACGCCACGGAGGATATGATAGCCCGCGCCGTGGCCGTGGCCCAGAAGGCCGACGTGGTGGTGTTCTGCGGCGGTACCGACTACAGCAAGCCCGCCAACCACGCCACAGGTACCGAGAGCCACGACCGCTGGCTCATCACCATGCCCGGCAACCAGACCGCACTACTGCAGGCTCTCTATGAGGTAAACAAGAACATTGTCCTCGTGCTGGAGACCAACTCGTCGATGGACATCACGTGGGAGAAGGCCAACCTGCCTGCCATCATAGAGGCGTGGTATGGCGGTCAGGCCCAGGGTCAGGCCATCTGCGACGTCATCTACGGTGACGTGAACCCCAGCGGAAAACTCACCTCTACGTGGTACAACTCTCTTGACGAGTTGCCCGCCGCCAGCGACTCGCAGTTTGGCGCCAACGGCATGCTGGAGTACAACATCGACGACTGGGGCTACACCTATATGTATTATGGCAAGGGCACGGGTGCCAACGTCAGCCGCCAGGCCACTGCGCCGATGTACCCCTTCGGCTACGGCCTGAGCTATACGACCTTTGCATACAGCAATCCGTCGTTCAGCAGCGGCCAGGTGAGCTGCACCATCACCAACACCGGCTCGCGCAAGGGTGCCGAGGTGGTGCAGGTGTACGTCAGCTTCCCCAACTCTTCCGTCTCCCATATCCAGAAGCTGAACCGCCGACTGGTGGGCTTCGAGCGTGTGGAGCTGGAGGCCGGTGCCAGCACACAGGTCACCATCCCCATCAACGAAAAATCGCTGGCTTACTACGACGACGCCACCGACCACTGGCGCATTGAGGGCGGCACGGTGAATGTCTACATCTCGGCCTCGTCGGCCGACGACCGCCTGACGGGTTCGTTCACCGCCACCGCCAAGGACCTGGAGGACTGCACCATCGTGCTCGACGAAGAGGAACCCGTGGTCACGGGCATCAGCATTCCCACTGCTGCCGACAGCTACATCAGCTGGAACGATGCCACGCTGTCGAATGCCACCGTCGAGAATGACGGTGCCAACATCGGCTCGACAGGAGCCAGCACCGTAGCCACTTTTACCATCGGCAACAGCACGAAGCAGGACTATGTGCTGACGTTCAAGACAGGCTCCAAGAACGAGGCAAGGATGCTGGTCACCTTGACCAACACCGCCACCGAAGACGTCGTGCTGAGCAAGACCGTGGACATCGTGAATACAGGCAACTGGACACCCGTCACGGCCCACAACTTCTTCATCTCGCAGTTGCCCAAGGGCACTTACGAACTGAAGTTTGCCGTCACCGAGGCTGCCAGCTATGCCGGCAACTGGGGCTATCTGGCCTTCCGGGCCACCGACGACTACGACCAGGCACCAGGAACACTGACACTGGCCAACGGCAGCTACAGCGGCAGCATTCGCACAGAGAACAACGATGGCAATGTGGGCTGGGTGAAAGACACCGACAAAGCCTCATACTCATTCATCTGCACCAGTGCCGGCGTGTACAAGCTGGGGATGGACATCACACGTTACAATGACTGCCAGATGACCTTGACAGTCACCGATGCCAATTCGGGAGAGACGGAGGCTGCTACAACCCTCAACATCAACAACAGCGTGAGCGGAACAACAGACATTCAACTGGACGGTGAACTGACTTCAGGACTGAAGACACTCACCATAGCCTTTGCCTCTGAGAGTACAGGATTCCTCATCAACTATCAAGACCTCGTGATGACACGCCTTGGCGACCACTTTTCCAAGATTGGCGGTGTGACCATTGAAGACCTGACCGTCACCACCGGCAGTGACACCGACTGGTATTGCCAGCTGCCCATCAACAGCGAAGCCACAACGACCTTTAGCGTCAATGCGCTCTATGGAACGGTGACCGCTGAGGCCGCAGGCATAGAGATTACCAACAACAACGACGGTTCGTTCACGATGCCAACACCTGACATGGGCACGGCGCAGACCGTCACCCTGACGCTGACACCCAACACTGGCACCATCTCCGGACAGACCACCTACACGCTGAAACTCTTCCGCATCGGTGAGCTGTCGCTGACCAGCGTGACGGTGGACGGCGTGGCACTCAGTGAGGAGCTGCTGGCCGACATCAACAGCAGCGAAGCCACCTATACCGCTACCTACGACGGCTGCTATACCACAGTTCCGACCGTTGCTGCCGTTCAGATAGACGGTGCCGACGCCACCATCGCCGACCCCGTGATTGAAGGTTCCACCTATACCTACACCATCCATGGCGCCATAGAGAACACTGAGCTCGAACGCGACTACACCCTTATATTAAATAATGTACACGTGTACGCAACGACTGGCAACGAGAACTCTGTGGACATCAAGGCCAACGGCGGCACCATCAGCGAAAACACCTGGAGCAATGGCATCTACACGCTGGCTACCAACAGCCTGGACAGCTACAACCAGTACTTCAAGATGAACGGTGACAGCTATACCCTCAGCGTACCCAGCGACGTGGTGGTGAAGCAGCTCATCATGAAGGACTGCTCCAATAATTATGCCGGCAACGACGCCCGTCTGACGGCCGTCACCAGCGAGGGGGCTACGGCCTACGTACCTGTGGACAACAAGTACTACCACGACAGCGAGGGCGACAAGCACGACATCATCGTCAACATAGACGGCCACACCGCCGGCACCGACATTGTGCTGACGCAGCAGAAGAAAGGTCAGCCCATGGCATGGATTCAGCTGACCACCATGAAGCAGAACCCCGGCACGGCTCCTGTAAAGAGCAGCGAGAACGTCACCGTGGTGCGCAACCACGCCGTGGTGGCCGTCACCTTCGACCGCGAGATTCCGAACGACGTCACCGCCACCATCAATAATACGCAAGTCATCGCCGAGGGCGGCAGCGCCGTGCTCTACTTCCCCGTCTGGGGCCTTGACTACAGCACCGACTACACGCTGAGCATCGCCGCCGGAGCCGTGACGGACGCCTACGACAACACCAACACGGAGGCTATTGAGATTGCCGTCAGCACCAGTGCCAAGCCCACCGTCCAGATGGCTGCCTACGACTACGTGGTCAGCACCGCCGACGAGCTGAAGGCTGCCATCAGCGCCATTGACGCCACCAACACATCGGCAGCGGCCGAGCGCAAGGTCATCTTCCTGAAGAATGGTACCTACAACCTGGGCGGCGACGGCAGTGCCAATACCGTGCAGTGGATTAACGCCCATAACTACTCGCTCATTGGTGAGTCTAAGGAGGGTGTGATAATCTGCGGCAACAGCGCAGACATCAGCAACCCAGTACTGAATATCCGCTACGGAAGCGGCCAATATATGCAAGACCTGACCGTGCGTAACCTTAAAGACTTCGACAGTCAGGAGCGCAAGGGTGTCAGCGTGGCCGTATATGGCGGTAACCACGCCATCTTCAAGAACGTGGCTATGCAGGCCCAGCAGGATACGCAGGTGACGGGCGAGAGTGGATATTACATCAACTGTGACTTCTACGGAGCTGTCGACTTCCTCTGCGGTGGCGGCGACCACTTCTACGACCAGTGCAACTTCTACGTCACTAACAGCGGTTATATCACCGCTCCATCGACCAGTGCGGCCAACAAGTGGGGCTACGTGATGCAGAACTGCACCATCGACAAGTATGTGGGTAGCTACACCTACGAGGCCGACGGCCACTTCACCTTGGGTCGTCCTTGGCAGGGCGAGCCACGCAACTACTGGCTGAACACTACCATGAAGGCACAGCCCTCAGCTGACGGCTGGAGCGGCATGGGCAACCTGGTGACTCACTTCTACGAATATAACTCAACAGATGCCGACGGCAACGCCATCGACCTCACTGGCCGCAAGAACCCCAGCACGTCTACTAATACCTATACGCCGGTGCTCACAGACGAGGAGGCTGCCAAGTTCACCGTACAGAATGTGCTGGGTGGCACCGACTCATGGCTGCCCACCGACTATGCGACTGCCGTGGATGCCACGACCATCACCCTCGACGGCTCCACCATGAGCTGGGAGGCTGTCAGCGATGCCCGCTGCTACGTCATCTTCAAGAACGGTGAGTATCTGGACAATGTGACCGCCACCACCTACGACCTCAGCGAGGCCGGCGAGGGCATCTACACCGTGCGGGCTGCCAATGAGATGGGCGGCCTGGGTGCAGCAGCATCGGACGTAGTCTTCAAGCGCACCATCACCGCCGGCAAGTGGAGCACCATCGTCGTGCCGTTCGACATTGCCAGCGACGACATCGAGGAGGTGTTCGGCACGGGCGTTACGGTGGCCGAACTGACGGGCGGCACGGAGAGCACGCTGAACTTCAGCACGCTGACCAACGAAGGGATGAAAGCCAACCAGCCCTACGCCATCAAGGTGGCTACGAACTTCACTGGAGCGGCGGTAGCATATTCTTCATTCTTCATTCTTAATTCTTCACTCACCCCGACGCAGACCGTCGGCAGCTGGCAGTTCGTGGGTACGTATGCCTCCGGCAACATCCCCCAGGGCAGCTACTTCTTCTCGGGCAACCAGCTGTGGCAGGCCGAGGACGGGTCGAATACCATCGCCCCCTTCCGCGCCTGGTTCACCTACGACGGCACATCGTCGGCCCGCAGCCTGACGTTCACCATCGACGGCGAGACGACAGGCATCAACGCAATTGGACAATCGGACAATGTACAATCTGACAATTGGTATGACCTGCAAGGACGTCTAATCATCAAATCGTCAAATCGTCAAATGAAGAAGGGCCTGTACATCGTCAACGGCAAAGCGGTCGTGGTGAAGTGATTCGTGACATTCGTGTTCAACTTAAAAAGACATAACGTATGAAGAAGACATATATTGCACCCAAGACAAGCGTAGTGGTCATCGGTTCCCGCCAGCAGCTGCTGAGCGGCTCGGTGCAGACCTCCGGCCTCAGCGGCCACAATGGCTATGGCGGCTCGGGCTCAGGATTGAGCGCCGACGCCCGCAGCCACAACTGGGACGTAGAAGACGAAGAGGACGAAGACTTTTAGTACGCACGGAGTCACATTCCCCCTGCATTTTTCCTCATTTGCAGGGGGAATCCTCTGCCTTTCCCCCTCTTCCGACAGATATTCCCCCTCCACCTTATTATATATCCACTACATTTGCACACAAATTCATTAACTAACAAACACTTTAAACAAACAATGAAACACAACTACTTTTTTAGAAAGACACTCCTTGCCGTAGCCCTGCTACTGGGAGGGGCAAGTTTTTCATGGGCGGATGAGGTAACGCTGGCACAATGGGATTTCTCCACTACTGTCAAGTATACTGGAGAAACTTCGGACAATAAGACATATTATACGGCAAGTAGCGATACCTACGCAACAATGGAGTATGCTTTTTCTGCCAACCAACCGTTCTTCTACCCCACCTCTGGTTCGCTGTCAACCAGCACGCTAACCATCATGTCTACAGATACCAGTAAGAAGTGGTATATATCCAATTATAATAGTGGTGCTCTGCGCATGTACACAAGCAATCCTACAGTTATAACAAACCCGACGTTGGCCGCTCAGCATTATAATTATGCAGAAGTAAGTTTTTCTTCTACAGGATACAAAAATGTAGGTTTCTCATTCAAGATGTCGGGTAATAATGGCAATAGCCTACCTGTTTACGTGCTTGTATCAACAGATGGAGGTACTACATGGATGCTTGATGCAGGCAGTTATACTACGGGAAGTTCTTGGAGTAATTTCGTTGAGACATCAACAACGCTGGGTGTCGACAATTGTGACAATGTCAAGGTGCGTGCGTTAATAGGCTATAACGCCGGTGCCACAAGCGATATGTACATGAACAACTTCAAGGTGACGGGAGAGGCTATTGGTGAGGCAACCACCTATACGTTGGCCACTAGCTCTACTGACACCTCAAAGGGCTATGTTTCTATGTCAAAGGCAGGTACATCGTTTGTGAGTGGTACCTCTATTACCTTGACACCTAACAGGATTGGAAATGTAGCATTCTCTAAATGGCAGGATGGTAATGGCACACAGGTGTCAACCGACAATCCATATACTTTCAGCATTAGTGAAGCGACAACCTTGTCTGCAGTATTTATAGATGCGGTTTATTACACGCTTACTACTGGCGTAAACATTCCTTGGGCAGGAACAATCACGAGGTCACTAGACCAAGACGAATATCTAAATGGTACTGAGTTGACCCTTACCCAAACACCTGGTGATGATTATACATTCTCACAGTGGAGTACAGGCGAAACAACCTCTTCTATCACCGTCACTATGAATGAAGCAAAAACGATTACCGCTCAGTACACGAAAAAGCAGTATAACTATGGCACATCAGATGTCAGGATTGTCAAATGGACTTTTGATGGTAACTATGAGGTGGCAACAGCCACCTATACCCCAACGGGAGTAGGTCATGCTGACTATAGTAGTACATATACTGCCCAGGTTCCGACAATTCGTCCCGACTACTATGTGTATGGTACAGACATCAGTTCCTATGCTATGACCCTAAAATGTGCAGATGCGAAAACATGGAAATTGGAGAACTTCAATAATAGCGGCAGGTATATCTTGGGGTTTGACAGTGCCGATGACATGTCAACCGTAAGCGACTATACCGACAGCGACCAGCAGACCCATTACTTTGAGGCTTCATTCCCGACATCTAATTTCAAAGACATTGCTCTCTCCTTCAACATCTGTGCTCATAGTGAACCTACTGGCATGACATACGGAGTGGTATTCTCTACCGACAATGGAACGACTTGGACTTCTGCTGGCACTGTTACCACCGGAACCCACTGGAACACATGGAATGCCCAAAACGTCAACCTTCCAACAGCCGCAGCTAATCAGGAAAAGGTAATAGTTAGAATTGTAAGACAGAGAAGTTCATATAACGAAACTAACGTACAAGGCCAAAACAACAAGTTGGATTATTTCACAGTATCAGGAACAGTAGATACTTATGAGTATCTGGATGAGAACACGAAATATACACCTGCTGCTAAAACAGCAAATGTAGAGCTTACTCGCAGCATCACCGCTGGCAACTGGAGCACGCTGGTTCTGCCGTTTGATATGACTTCCGAGCAGATAACGAGTGCTTTCGGTTCTGGAACCCAGGTGGCGCAGTTGAGCAGCTTCGCAGACAGTAAAATAAAGTTTACCACTGTCTCGTCAATGACTGCCCATGAGCCTTACCTGATTAAGGTTGCCAGCAATTTCAGCAGTACGACCATTAATGGCGTGACTATTACGGAGGGAAATCCCAGCAAGACTACCGTCAATGGTGTCGACTTCATTGGCAGCTACAATGCTTTGACCGACATTCCCTTTAGCGACGACAACACCAGCTACTACTTCCTCTCCAACAACACGCTCTATCGGTCATCGACAGGCACTACTCATGACACCATGAAGGGCTTCCGCGCTTATTTCAAGGTACCTGGAACGGCATCTTCACGTGGTCTCACGTTCGATGTCAACGATGAACAAGGAGGCACAACAGGAGTAAATGAAGAATTAAGAATTAAGAATGAAGGTTCTTCCAACGCTCCAGTCTACAACCTCAACGGCCAGCGCATCAGCCATCCCAGCAAGGGCCTGTACATCGTTAATGGTAAAAAAGTAATCATAAAATAAGAGAAAGGAGGAATCATTATGAAGAAAACATATCAGACACCACAGATAATCGTGGTCAAAGTTAGCACACAGAGCATCATCTGCGCCAGTGACCCCGTATATAGTACAAACAATGCTACGCAGTCTGAAGGCGGCAAAAGTGCCGACTCACGCTTCTTCGATTTCGACGAAGAATAGCAGCCACCTACCACACACACTATTTTAATAGGTATTCTCTTTGAGGTTCACCCTGCCGGCGCATGTGTCAGCAGGGTGATTTTTAGTTGGGGGGATTTGGTGGTTAGGAAGAAAATGCGTAATTTTGTCACCGTAATGCAACAGAAGGCAATCGTTGTAGGATGGAACAGGACAAATGGCAATGGCAGGAGCCAGGAACGGCGTGGAAGGGCGTCGGTGTGTATCATGTCACGCTGACGGTGCCTTCGCGTGAGGCGCTGTTCGGGACATTGGTGATTCCGGAGGGTAACCCATCAGAGGCGAGGATTGAACGGACGGCATTGGGCAATGCCGTTGTTGACGAGCTCTACGTGATGTGCAAGCACTATCCGGCAGTCCGCATTCTGCAGTTTTGCCTGATGCCCGACCACCTGCATGCCGTGATTCATGTGACAAGGGTGATGGACACAAGCATCCGGAGCGTGATTCGGGGTTATTGGCAGGGGGTGAAGAAACTGGGCAGGGCTTATACTTTGTCTGTTGCTCCCGAATTAAATTCGGGAACAAACAACGAAGGAGGCTATCCCTTCCCTGTTTTTACGGAGCGGCCGTTTATACGCCCTTTGTCCCGTCGCGGGCAGTTGCATACCATGATACGGTACGTCCAGATGAATCCGCAGCGCTTGGCTACCAAGCGCCTGAAGCCTGGCTATTTCCGTGTGCAGAAGGATATAGAGATTGGCGACCGTACATACGACGGAGTAGGCAATGTGGCACTGCTGCAGGCTGAGCATTTTGAGCCTGTTCATGTGCGTAGTGTTATGGTGAAAGCAGCACAGCAGGGAGATGCTGAGCAGTTGCGTAATTATATGAACGGCTGTGTTCTGGCAGCACGTAGAGGCACTGTGATGGTCTCACCCTTTATCTCTCCACAGGAAAAACAGGTGATGCAGGTGCTGCTAAAGGAACAGCATCCCTTTGTTCTCCTCACGGACAATGGTTTCCGTGATTACTATAAGCCTGCCGATGAACTGTTCGATGCGTGTGCTGCAGGACGACTGCTCATACTCAGCCCCTGGGCCTACGACGAAGGGAAACGTCACATCAGCCGTTCAGACTGCGTGGCACTCAACACAATGGCTGAAGAAATCTGCAACTTTTTAACAGAATAATTTGTAGAATTCGAAGAATATGCTTACTTTTGCCAACAATAATCCGGCAAAAGACAAGACGCATGAGAACGACACTTACCATCCTGTTTTCGCTGATAAGCATGCTGCTGGAGGCCCAGACAGTCTGCCAGGTCCGTTCGTTCACCATCCGCGACGGTTTGGCCGCGAACAGCATCGCCGGCATCGACCAGGACGCACGGGGGCTGATATGGATAGCCACCTGGAACGGTCTGTGCTGCTACGACGGCAACCAGTTTACCACCTTCCGGGCTTCGTCGGCCGGCGACACGCTGTCGACGAACCGCATCGCGATGATACGCTGCGACTCCCGCAGCAACGTCTGGCTGCGTACCTACGACGGCGGCCTCTACCTGTTTGACACCTACCAGTGCCGCTTCGTCGACATCGGCAAGCGCATAGAACAGAAATACGGACAACGCATAGCCCCCCGCAACATCTACCCGCTGGCCAACGGCCACACCTGGATTAGCGACGAGCAGGGCGCACTGAACCTGCGCGTGGATGACCGCCATGCAACGGACATGGAGCACATAGAAGTCTACGGCACCGGCGGCCAGGCGCTGCACGGCCGCTACATACGGCGTGTGGAGACAGACGGCCAAGGCCGGGAATGGGTCATCACCGACGCGGGCCGCTGGCGCTTCGGCAGTCAGGAGTTCCATCGCGGTACGGACAGCACCCAGCGTGCTACGACCATCGACGACGAGCGGCTCAGCCTGCTGGCCGAGGCCGGCGTACAGACGGCCGAAATCGGCAAGCACTTCACCGACCGCCAGGGCAACCTATGGTTCACCACGCCGAAGGGTCTCTGGTTAGCCACGTTCCGCACGGAGCATGTCAGGCAGATACCGTTAGTCAGCGGCCAGCAGACACGCTCGGTGGCCGTGCGGCGCGACGGCACCGTCTGGGCCGGCACGCAGGACGGACACATCGCCGTCATCGACAGTCAGCAGCGACTCTGCGGATGGCTGTCGCCAGAGGGACGCATCAGCAGCCGCCAGGTACGCTTTGCCGACCGCATCTACGCCCTCTACGAGGACCGGCAGGGCTCGCTCTGGATAGGCAGCAAGGGCAAGGGCCGCTGGCGGTTGGAGGCCGAAGGGCGGCTGCAGCCTACGGGACAGCCCAACGCCCAGGTCTACGACTTCTGCGAGGACGAGAGCGGCAACGTCTGGACGGCCACCTTTGGTGGCGGCGTGCGGCATGCCGCGACTGACGAACTGCTGCAGGACTATCCTGCTGACGGCTTCAGCCGGGTGCGCCGCATCAGCTACGGCAGTCAGGGACGGCTGTGGGCTTCGACGACGGAAGGATTGGTGGTGCGCGACAAGAAAGGCCAGTACACCCGCTACGGCCACCATGCGGGCGACGCCACATCGCTGCTGACGAGCGATGTCATGCAGGCCTTGGTGACGCACAACGGCGACTGCTATGTCGCCACGCTGGGCGGCGGCATCCAGCGGCTGACGAACGACCGGTGGCAGACCATCGGCGACGGCACCCCCGACCATCCCTCGTTGGGCGTTAAGGCCAGCGGCGGCAACGTGCTGTCAATAGCCGAAGACCCGAAGGGCTGCCTCTGGATTGTCCGCGAGGGCGGCATCGACCGCTACCAGCCGCTGACAGGCATGCTGCAGCAGATGAGCCTGGGCACCACCGCCAAGGATGCAGAGTTGGTGGAGGCCAAGTCGGCCATAACCGTCGACGGGCGTCTGTGGGTCGGCACGGTGGGCGGCCTCATCACCTTCGACACCGGAGAGATGCTGCTGAGCGAGTACCGTCCGGACATCGTCTTCACCAGCGTCCGCTATCAGGGCGAGCGTGAGTCGCAGCCCATCCTGAACATCCCCATACTCACCGTCACCCCCGACCGGCGCAGCCTGACCATCAGCTTCGCCGCACTCGACTTTACGGACAACTACCTGATGCGCTACGCCTACCGCATGGACGACGACGAGGAGTGGAGCTACATCGACACCCCGCACATCGCTTTCAGCCAACTGCCGCCCGGCAGGCACCGCCTGACGGTGAGGAGTACCAACAGCGACGGTGTATGGACCGACAACGGCACCCGGCTCATCATCGATGTCACCCCCACGCTGTGGGAGCGCGGCTGGATGCGGCTGCTGCTACTGTTGACCGCCATCGGCCTTTGCACGTGGATGGTCATCGCCTGGCTGCGCCGCCGTCAGCAGAACAGAGAGCGCGAGGCGCGTCTGATGCACATCATGCAACAGTACCGCGAGCTACAGGAAAAGCAGGCAGACCGGGAGGCCCAGGAGGAGCAGCAGAAGCAGGAGACGCAGCCGACCAAGCCCGTCTACACCCTCTCGGAGCCAGTGATTACCGACCCGGACGAGGAAATGATGAACCATCTGATGGCATTCATCGAGGAGCACCTGCAGGACGAGAACCTGCGCATAGAAGAGATGGCGGAGGCCGTCAACCTGGGCCGTACGGTGTTCTACGAGAAGATACGCCAGTTGGTGGGTCTGTCGCCCAGCGACTTCCTCCGCCAGGTGCGCATGCAGCGTGCCCGCCAGTTAGTGGCTAAGAGCAAGATGACTTTCTCACAGATAGCCTATTCCGTCGGTTTCACCGACCCGAAATACTTTACCAAATGCTTTAAGAAGGACACTGGCATGACACCGTCGGAGTACCGGAGTGCTAACGCGTAAGCGAGAACTTCATGGACAGGCCGAAGTCGCGGGTGGTCGTGGGATAGCTGCTGGACGACAGCAAGGGTGTGTTGGTCTGGCGGTCGTAGTAGAACGACATGGTGAGGAGGCGCGACAGGGTGTAGTCGGCCAGGAACGAGATCTTCAGGGCGGAGTTGCCGCTGCTGGCGGCAGACGTGCGGGAAGCGATGTCGCGGGTGATGGCGGCCTGGTCGCGCAACGAGATGTCGAGGCGCAGGTTCAGGTCGTGGTTGACACCGGAACGATTGGAGGATGTCTGAGTGCGTTGCGACTTGTCGTCAGCGTTCTTCTTGCCGCCACGCTGCGACTTCTTGATTTTGCGCGAGGCGCCACTGCTGAAGAGTTTGAAATCACTGATTTTATAGCCCAGGCCGACGACCCAGTCGTTGGAACGTCCCTCGTTGATTTGCACGCTGGTCATCGAGAGCGACAGCGTACGCGTACGGCGGAACTCAGCCTTGACGGTCATATTGTTGAGCAGTGTGACGTCGACGCCCAACAGCGGCGAGAACGTCTCGTTGATGCTCACCGTGGGCACGTTCCATCCCAGGAGCGATGCCGTCTCGCTGTTGCTGGTATAGGAGCCGACGGCGAAGACGGACTTGTAGGAGTGGTTGATGTTGACCGACTTGAAATGGTTGTTGAACCACGTCAGCTTCGACAGTCCCGAATAGCGGACGGTCCAGTTGGGCAGCAGGCGCGACAGCGACGGCAGGAAGTCGAGCGAGCCACGGCCGCTGGCGGTATAGCTGTCGAGGAATGCCGGTATCATGACGGCGGCAGAATACTGTCCCACCTCCGTTCCGTAGTGCTGTGCGGCCTGGGCCTGGAAGGCCGGCAGGGCGTCGCAGAACTGCTGGAAGGTCTTCGAGGGGTATCCGCTGTTGGCATCGCCCATACCCTCGAATGCCGACGACAGCGAGATGGTGGTCATCGAGAACGTGCCGCTCTGTGTTGTCGGCTTGCCGGCATACATATACTGGATGCTGCGGGCGCGGGTCTCCGAGCGCGACGCGTTGAGGTCGATTTTCAGGTCGCGCAGCGGTTCCAGCGTGGCACGCAGTTGCAGGTCGGTGGTGAGGTTGGTAGCCGCCGGTGTGGAGATGCTGTCGCTGAGCCATCCGTTGCCGTAGGCTTTGTCGATGTAGGAGTCATCCGCCAGTCCGAAGGCGAAGGCGAGTCCCGGTGCCATGACGCTGCCGGTGGTGTTCTGTCCGAAGGCGTCGCCGGCACGTGGCATGAATCCCGCCAATGACATGGAATACTGGTTGCGGTAGGTGATGCCGATGGTGCGTACCATCATCAGCAGGCGTGCTGCCGACTGGGCGGTCCTGTACCACTTCTCATTGTCCAACGGCGGCTTGGCCATGACGGTGAGCTTAACCTTGGCGGAATCGACACCCTTGATCTTGATCTTGTTGTCGTCGACCACCTTATACTTGATGGGATAGCTCTTGCCCTCCTTGGTCTTGGCGCTGACGATGAGGCGCTTCGACTTCTTGTTATGGCTGACGACGATGGTGCTGTCGGGCAGCAGCTGGAGTTCCTTCTCGAAGGCATTCTTGTTTTTGGGGAGGGTCTTTTCCTCTTTGGAGTTTTTGCCAGTGGCAGAACCACTGGCGACATTTTTCCCGGAGGCGTCCTTGCCGGAGGCGTTCTTGGAGGAGGCGTTCTTGGCGGTAGCTTTGGACTTGGGCTGGTTCTTGGGGATGGCTTTCTTGAAACGCTCATTGGTCTTCTTCAGGAAGGGGAAGTGGTTGTAGAGCGTCTCCATGTTCAGGTTGCCGTTGATGTTGAGCTGACGGCTGTTCGAGATGGTGTTACCCAGGTCCAGTCCGTCCTCGCGCTGTGTACCGCGCACCCAGTTGTAGGTAGAATTGAAGTTGGCGTCGGCCGTGAGCCAGTCGAGGATGGGCAGCTTGTTGAGCGGCAGCTGGTAGGAGGCGGTGAAGTTCTGGCGGTAGTTCAGCGGCGAGCCGAAGCGCTTGAGGCTCTGCCAGACGGAGTCCTTCCACGCCTCATAGCGGTCGGGATAGAGGTCTTTGTTGATGGGCAGTCCGTTGCCGTATGGCTCCTCTATCTCTGCCTGCGTGCCCGACTGGAAGTTCATGTGGAGGTTCTTGGTGAGGTCCCAGCGCAGCGAGAAGTCGCGGTTCCAGAGGAATGTCGAGCTCCACGTGGCCGGTATCTTCGAACCGCCGAGGTCGTCCATGTCGCGCTCCTGCAGCTCGTAGTAGGTGCGTCGCAGTTCGGTGTTGAAGGTGACGTTCTGCGGCAGGTAGTTGACGCCGAAGGCCTTGGGCAGCTGCATCCATTTCGACTTCGACTTGGACTTCTTGAACGGCTCCCACGCCTTGTAGACCGGCGTATAGGTGTAGTTGAAGGCGCCGCGCCACTCGTCGTCCTTCTCGTAGACGGTGGTCTCGCCCGAGTTGTACGTATGTCGGTGGCTGTAGGAGAACGAGAAGTTGGCGGGGTCGTAGGGCATGGGGTGGCGCTTGGTCTTGACACCCATGCGGACATTGGAGAGCGAGAAGTTGGTCGTGGTCGTCTTGGTGACGGCTATCGACTCGATGCTGTCGCGCTCATGCTGGTCGGCGGCGGCATCGAGGGCATCGTCCAGGTCCAGGTCGGTATCCATGGGGTTGTACTTGGGCCGTTTCTCCTCCTTGGTGACCGAGTAGTAGAGGGGAGCCGTCACCTTCAGCTTGTCGGGGAAGAACTTTCCTAATTCCAGCGTGGTATTGACCGAGTAGGCCTTGTAGTTGTCGGTGGTCCGCTGCATGACGCCCTCCTCCAGGCCGCCGAAGCCCTCGGTGACAATCTTTCCCGTCATGTTGACGGTGCCGACATCAGAGAGCTGTACGTTCAGGTTGCCCGACGCTGCCCAGCCGCCCGTGTTGTTTGGCACCTGCAGGCGCAGCTCGTTGACCCATACCTCGCCCGACCTGGGCTGGTTTGCCAGGTTGCGCACACCAATCATCATCGTCTTCACCTCGCCCAGCGACGGGTTACCGAGGATGCTGACGTGGTTGGCGGGATTGTCGGGGTCCGGTTCGCCAAACTCCTGGGTATAGCTGGCGGCACCCGCTGCGCGGGCCTTGTTGCGGGCCTTCTTCAGTCGGGTGAAGACGCTGAGGTCGATGTCGAGCATGTTCTCCTGAGGCCACACGGCACGGCAGTCATCCAGGTTGTATTTGTTATAGTCGTTGCGGTCGGGCGTGAGCTTCAGGGGTATCACGTACTCGTAGTAGTTGTTGCGGTAGTCGCTGCCCAGACGGATGAAGACGGCCAGCTGGTCGTCGCCCAGCGTGTTGTCGTCGATGAGGTGGTTGGCATGGACGAACATCTGCAGGTGCTTGTACTGTCGCATGTCAAGGGTGGAGTTGCGGTAGACCGCCTTCGACTCGCCGTGCGACAGGTTGTGCACCATCATGCACAGCGACTGCTCGTTGGCCTCGGTGAGCTGGGGCTGTGAGGGGTCGGTGACACGGCTGATGCCCGGCGGCAGCACGTAGTTGACGGGGCGGCGGTCGTTGTTCTCCTCGATGTTGACGGCACAGACATTCATGGTGCCGCTATTGGTGGTACCCGTCAGCTGCTGCTCATACTGGCGCCACTCGCCGCGCACCAGATCGAGGGAACCGAAGCGGAGCACGATGGGCTTGCTGAACTGGGTGAGGAACATGCGCATAAAGCGGATGCTGGAGAAGTCGCTGATGCCACCCACGCGGTCCTCGTATTCGCGCAGCGGGATGCGGAACTGGTACCACTTGACCGTTTCCTTGTTGCCGTTGCGCAGCGAGGCGGTATACTCGCGGACGTCAGTGATGTAGTTATGTCCCAGGCGCATGTCCTCGGGGCGGATGCTCACCCTATACTGATAGTAGCGCTCATACTCGTTGAGCGTAAAGTCCTGGTTGATGTCCTCCACGTCGGGGTAGCTCTTGTAGCTGGTGTCGTAGCCCTCGGTCTGCTGGTCGCTGTCGGGTGAGTTGCCCTGCGGCATGTTGATGCGCTTGTAGCGTTCCAGGATGCTGGCCTTGCGCTCGTCGAGGTCGCTGCCGCGGAAGTAGTGGTAGTTGTCGTTGGCCGGGTCGTTGTTCCAGGCTGCCCGCAGACTGTCGTTGACGGTGACGGCGTTCAGGAACTGGCTGTAGGCAGGCCATGAGCGTTCCTCGCTGTCGTTCAGTCCGTTCAGTCCGACGTCCTGCAGGGCCCTCGAGCCGCTGGTGGTGGCAAAGGCGTAGGTCTGCGTGGCCTGTACGGGAATCTTTCCCCATGCCGTCCTGGTGAACGACGACGTGCCGTCGACGGGCATGCCGCTCTCATAGAACTTCTTGCCGTCGCGGAGGATGTCCTCGCTGACCTCGCCGAGGTTGATGTACAGGTCGCCGCCATATTCGGCCGCGTCGGGCTGCTGTGAACTGTAGATGAAGGGGTCGAGGAGCCAGAACTCGATATACTCGACGTTGGCCGTCTCGAAGTCGTTGGTGTCCAGCTTGCGCATCATGCCGCCCCACTTGCCCTGCGGGTTGTTCAGCGTACCGTCGAAGTTGATGTCGGTGCCGAGGTTGTAAGGTCCACGCTCCTGCGGATAGTAGGCCAGGTTGAGGATGGGCAGCGTATTGGTGGCACCGCTGTATGTCGACTGGTCGCGGTTGGGGTACAGCTCGCTGACGTAGACGGCACGCACGTAGTGGTTTGACAGCTGGTCGAGGTCGCTCTTGATATGGCTGGGCGTGAGCGACGACGAGCGGTAGGTGAACAGCGGGTCGATGTTGTACCAGGCCAGCAGGGCGCGGTTGGAGCCGCTGAGCACCGAGTCGCGGTCGTCATGTTCGGGGAACATCGTCGGCACACTGGAGAGCACCCACGACTTGGGTTCATTGACGCTGATGGCGTTTGTGGAGTTCTCGAAGTCATCAATGTACGAGGCGTTGTCCTGCGTACCGCTGGCGTTGCCGGCTATGAGGTGGGCAAACTCACCGGTGAAGGTAATCTGCGAGGGCTGCGTACAGTGCAGCAGGGGCAGGCGGTCCAGCACGTTGGTGAGCCACTGGCTCTCCGTCTTCCAGTTCACGTTCAGGCCCCACAGCGTGTTCTTCAGCGGTTCGGAGCCCATCGTCACCTTCGACGTCAGCGCCTGTTCCGACAGGTGCTGCAGCGTACCGCCCACCTGGAAGTTCTTCGAGAAGTCGTACTCCCAGTTCAGTCCGACCATCGTCTTGCGCTGCATGCCATACTCCGTGTTCGACTCCAGCGACACGTTGATATTGGTACCGGCATCGATGATGCTCTGGTTGAGGATGGTCACCTCGCCGGCCGAGTAGTCCACGCTGTAGTCGCTGCCCTCGGTCAGCGTCACGCCGCCTGCCGTCACCACCACCGAGCCCTGCGGCACGTTATAGGCGCCGAGGGAGATGACGTTGGCGCTGGTGCCCTTGAACTGTCCCACCAGCAGGTATTTGTCCTTCTCGGTCATCTGGCGGGCAGCGATGCGCGTGGTGTCATACAGTTCCTGGAAGACGTAGCGGGCAGCCTGCTCCTCGGAGATGCCGTGGCTCACGAGGAAGCTCTTCATCGTCTTGCCAAAGGGCTCTACCGACGGGAAGAAGACGCGTCCGTTGCTGACGGTATAGCCGTCGACGAAGTCGAAATAGCCGTTGGGGTGCGTCTTGTAGCTGTTGTCCAGCCGGTCGCAGCCCAGTCCGCGCAGCAGGGTGATGTCCTTGACCTGCTGCTCGGGTATATAATTAAGGTACACGCCCGCGGTATCGCTCTGGAACTTGATGTCGAGCCGGAACTTTTCGCGTTCGACGGTCGACGCCAGGTAGTAGACGTTCTTCATCATCAGCGGCCAGTTGAACTGCTGCGGATTGTTCGACGTGTTCTTCAGCGTCTTCACAAAGAGGGCGTCGTTGGCCTGGGTATGCTCCGAGGCAAACTCACCCACCTGGTAGGTCAGTCCGCCGTAGGTGAAGCGGAAGGCCACGGCCAGCACCTGGTCGGTCTGCAGCGTCGTCTTCAGCGTGATATAGCCCAGGGCGCTGTTCAGCGTATATTCCGACGCGTTGAGCAGTCGTGCCGAGGCCAGCTTCTCGTAGCCGGTGCCACCCTCTATGACACCGTCGAGCACCGTCGACGCTTTCTCGATGTCGCGGGCGTCGGCGTAGGCGGTGGTCATCGCCTCGTATTCGCCGTTGGCGCTGTTGGCAGGCACCGCCGACAGCGACCCTCCCCCGCCCCACGTCTGCGAGCGGCTCTCGCCGAGGTCCGTCAGCGCGATGAGGTTTCGGGTGTTCGACGTCGACGCCGACTTGTTGGTCACCCACACCTCTATCTGTGTGATGTTCACGCCGGTCATGATGTTTGGCAGCTGCGACATGGCCGCATCGTAGTGCTCGCGGAAGAAGTGCGCCAGGAAGAAGTGGCGGTTTTCCTCGTAGTTAGCCACGTCCAGTTCAAAGGGTGTCAGCTGGGTGCCTCCCTTCGACGACACACTCTTCGACGACGAGTTCTTGCGCGACAGCACGGTCTGCAGCTTCAGCCTGCCGAACTGCATGTCGGTACGCACACCAAAGAGGCTGCTGGCACCGCGCACCAGTGAGTTGTTGCTGGGGAAGGTGACGTTGCCGGCCTCGACGAGCTTGATAATCTCGTCCTCCTTGCCCTCGTAGCGCAGCTTCAGGTTCTTGGTATCGAAGTCGAAGGTGGCATCGGTGTTGTAGTTCAGGTTCATGTTCATCTTGTCACCCACCTTACCGCTGACGTTGAGGTTGATCTTCTCGTCGAAGTCGACGGCGCTGGTCTTACGGTTGCGCTCGGGCAGCGACGGGTTGTCGATGTTCTTCAGCGTGGCGCCTAACTTGAGCTCGGCCGTACCCTGCGTCTTGATGCGTACGCCGCCGGGACCGAAGATTTTCTCAGCAGGACCGAGGTCGAAGTGCATGTCGGCAAACGAGAACTTCTCCTTGCCCTGGGCCTGCACATTCTCGGACACCTTCTGGCGGAAGAAGGCATAGCGCTCCTTCAGCTCGCTCCACTTCATATACTCCTCGGGCGACATCAGCACGGGCGTGTTCAGGAAGGCTTCGCCCATCTTCGAACCTATCAGGTAGTAGTTCAGCGAGTCGTTGTAGTCCACCTGCTGCCTGATGTTCTCGGGCCGTTTCAGGTCCAGTGCCGACGAGTCGAGGTCGGCCACCTCGACAGGTGCCGTCTTCTGCACCTTCCACCGTGCCTGCTCAACTGTATCCGCTGGAAATGAGGAATGAGGAATGAGAAATGAGAAATGTAAATGAGAAATGACAAATGACGAGCGCGCAGCTGCAACACCTACTAAGACGATGCACATAACGAACAGCACGAAAACAGGCAGAAGACTTAGAAGCCCTCTGTCCGTCAACCGCCGGATATGCCATTTCTCATTTTTCATTTACATTTCTCATTTCTCATTTCTCATTTAATTTGTTTCAGCGCCAGCTTGACAACCTGCTCCACGGGCAGGTCGGGCTCCTGCTGGAGGATGGCCACGACCACCTTCTGCGTCGGTGCGGGGGCGAAGCCCAGCATGGTGAGGGCTGCCACGGCCTCGTCGCGCACGGCATTGTTGACGGGTGCCGCCACGCTGCCGCCGGCGGGTATCTCGTCGGCAATACCCAAGGCGACAATCTTGTCGCGCAGGTCGACGATGATGCGCTGGGCCGTCATCTTACCGATGCCCTTGATGCCCTTGATGAGGCGTTCGTCACCGCGTGAGATGGCGTTGCACAACTCGCTGACGCTCATCGACGACAGCATCATGCGGGCCGTATTGGTACCCACGCCGCTGACGGTGATGAGCAGCTCGAACATCTCGCGTTCCTTCTTCGTAACAAAGCCATACAGCACGTAGGCATCCTCGCGGATAGCCTCGTAGACGTACAACTTCACGTCCTTTTTTCCTTGCAAGGCCGAATAGGTGGTCAGCGAAATGTTCAGCCCGTACCCTACTCCTGCGGCCTCGACCGTAGCCAATGCCGGGGTCAGCTCGGTCAGCTCACCCCTGATGTATTCTATCATTTTTTCTAAGGTTTAGAGTTTAGGGTTTAGCGTTTAGAGAAGGATTGTCCGTCCACTCGTTTGCCATCGCCCATCGCTCGTTATTATTATAATAATACAACATAATAACGCCAAATTTTGATTGTTTATTGTATTTAGGAGTATATTTAAGCTCTATCCGGCAAGCCATTTGAACTATTTATTAACTTTTTTGCAAAAAAATCAGCACTTTTGTTACGTAATTGGCAAAAATGATGTACTTTTGCACCGCAAAAACAAAAATCAGGTAACGTTATGACAGATCTGAACTCTAAACTATATAAAGACATGAAAATGATTCGCGCAGCCGTCGTAGGTTACGGCAACATTGGAAAGTACAGCATTCAGGCATTGGAGGCCGCTCCCGATTTCGAGATTGCCGGTGTGGTACGCAGAAACGGTGCAGACAACAAGCCCGCTGAACTCGCCCCGTACGAGGTCGTCAAGGACATCAAGGAGCTGAAGGACGTCGACGTCGCCATCCTGGCCACCCCGACGCGTTCGTGCGAGGAGTTTGCCAAGCAGATACTGCCCTTAGGCATCAATACCGTCGACTCGTTCGACATCCACACCAACATTCGCGGCTACCGCGAGCGCCTGATGGCCATCAACAAGGAGACAAACACGGTCAGCGTCATCGCTGCCGGATGGGACCCGGGCAGCGACAGCATCGTCCGTACGCTGATGCAGAGTCTGGCGCCGAAGGGTCTGAGCTACACCAACTTCGGACCGGGCATGTCGATGGGACACTCGGTATGCGTACGCTCAAAGGCTGGCGTGAAGAACGCCCTGTCGATGACCATCCCCTTGGGCGAGGGCATCCACCGCCGCATGGTATACGTGGAGCTGGAGGACGGCTACACGCTGGAACAGGTGACCAAGGACATCAAGGCTGACCCGTACTTTGCCTCGGACGAGACGCATGTCTTCCAGGTGGAGAGCGTGGACGACGTGCGCGACATGGGTCACGGCGTCAACCTGGTGCGCAAGGGTGTCAGCGGACAGACGCAGAACCAGCGCCTGGAGTTCAACATGCAGATTAACAACCCCGCACTGACGGGTCAGGTGCTGGTGAATGTCGCCCGCGCCTCCATGCGCCTGCAGCCCGGCTGCTACACGATGGTGGAGATTCCCGTCATCGACATGCTGCCCGGCGAGCGTGCCGACCTCATCGAGCACCTGGTATAAGTCCAGACATTTCGTCCCTGAAACATTAAATAAAGTTTAAAAGTCTTCGTTTTCCGTTTTATTTCGTACCTTTGCGAGATAAAACAGAAAACGAAGATATTTATGAAACGACTTACCTACATCCTGCTGACCCTCGTGATGGTGACGCTGACAGCAGCGGCACAGACGGCACGCGAGGAAATGAAAGCCAACAAGTATCTGGCTGGTAGCAACTATCTGGACTACGACCGGCAGCTGCCCGACGCGGCGCTGACACCGGCACCCAAGGGCTACGTACCTTATTATATGTCGCACTACGGACGGCACGGTTCGCGGTGGCTCATCTCCGAAAACAGCTACACCAGCGTGACGGAGCCGATGCAGAAGGCCCGCAAGGCCGGCAAGCTGACGCCGAAAGGCGAAGAGGTGCTGCAGCTGGTAGAGCAGTTCGTGGCACTGCCCGTAGCCAACTTCCCGGCACTCGACGGACAGCATGCCGGTGCACAGCCGCGACTGGGCGACCTGTCGACGGTGGGCGAACGGCAGCACCACGGCATCGGACGCCGCATGGCACAGCACTTCCCGGAGATATTCAAGGCGAAGAACGTGCCCATCGATGCCCGTTCGACGACGGTGAACCGCTGCATCCTGTCGATGACGGCAGAGTGCGAGGAGCTGGCTGCCGCCAATCCCACGGCCCGCATCCACAACGACGTCAGCGATGCCCTGCAGTACTACCTGAACCAGCCACGCACAGGACTGGTGCGGGCCACCCTTCCGAAGGGCCGCCAGCTGCGTCCCTCGGTGGAAAGCGTCATCAACACCGACCGTCTGATGGGTGTTGTCTTCAGCGACCAGAAGTGGGCAAAGGAGCATGTCAAGGCCGAGTCGTTTGTCGGCAACCTCTTCGAGGTCACCACCAACATGCAGAGCCACGACGTAGACATCGACCTCTACCCGCTGTTCACCGAAGAGGAAATCTACCAGCTGTGGCGCAGACAGAACATCCGCTGGTACTTAGACTACGGACCGGCCCCGCAGACCGACGGCGTGATGCCTTTCTCGCAGCGCAACCTGCTGCGCAACATCATCGAGACCGCCGACACGGTGACACAGACGCAGGCCACGCTGCGCTTCGGGCATGAGGTGTGCGTGATGCCCCTGGCCTGTCTGCTGGAGCTGGGCGACTGCGGTGCACAGGTCAACGACCTGGACCAGCTGGACCAGGTATGGCGCAACTACCGCATCTTCCCCATGGCATGCAACGTACAGCTGATATTCTATCGTCCCAAGAAGGGCAACGGCAACATCCTGGTGAAGGCGCTGCTGAACGAGCGCGAGATGACGCTGCCCGTCAAGACCACACAGTATCCTTATTATAAATGGAGCGACCTGCGCCAGTACTACCTCGACAAGCTGGCAGACTACGATGCCAAGGAGGCGGCTATGGTGAAGAAGGACGAGCCAGAAGCCCGCTATCAGCGCTACTATACGGGACTGCCCGTTGACGTCAAACCCGTCAAGCGTCCCGTCATCCCTGCCAACGAGGTGAACCTGAAGGACATGGGCGGCGTGGCTGACGGCATGACGCTGAACACCGAGGCCTTTGCCAAAGCCATCAGCAAGCTCACCAAGCAGGGCGGCGGCCGGCTGACCGTGCCCGAGGGCGTATGGCTGACAGGACCCATCATGCTGAAGGACAACATCGAGCTGCACCTGCAGAAGAACGCCATCGTGCTGTTCTCTGCCGACAAGACGCTCTACAAGGACGACAAGGCCAACGCCAAACGCGCACTGCCGGGCATCCGCGCCTCGAAACGCAAGAACATCGCCATTACCGGCAGCGGTATCATCGATGGCAACGGCGCCTACTGGCGTGCCGTCAAGCGCGGCAAGGTCAGCGACGTCGAGTGGCAGCAGTACCAGCGCGTCGTCGGCGGCGTGGAACGTGACAAAGGGAAGCTGTTCTATCCGTGGAACGACAATGCTGACGCCAACATCGCGGCAACGCCGGAGCAGCAGGACAAGATGCGCAACGACCTCATCCGTATCACCGACTGCGAGAACGTGCTCATCGAAGGCGTGACGGTACAGAACGCACCAAAGTTCCACGTACACCCGCTGAACTGCAAGAACGTCATCGTCGACGGCGTGACGGTACGCTGTCCGTGGAACGCACAGAACGGCGACGCCATCGACTTCTCCGATGTCAACGTGGGACTCATCGTCAACTGCGTGGTGGATGCCGGCGACGACGGCATCTGCATGAAGAGCGGCACGTACAAGGCGAAGTCGCCGGCCAACGGCTGCGAGGATATCGTCATCCAGGACAACACCGTCTACCACGCCCACGGCGGATTCGTGCTCGGCAGCGAGACCATCAGCGGCATACGCCGCATCGTGGTACGCCATAACCGCTTCTGCGGCACCGACACCGGCCTGCGCTTCAAGAGCGGCATCGGACGCGGCGGCAAGACCAGCCAGCTCTACATCTCGGACATCCAGATGACCGACATCAAGGACCAGGCCATCGTCTTCCAGTGCGACTATGTAGACCGTCCCGCCGGCAGCGACTCGAAGGCCATGCCGACCTATACCGACGAACAGCGCCAGCTGACCCCTGACTTTCAGGACATCCACATCGAGCGCGTCACCTGTCACGGTGTCCATACCGCCATCCAGGCCGCGGGAGTTGCCGGCCTCGACTGCGTTCACGACATCACCATCCGCAACTGCACCATCGGCTACCACGAGCAGGGCATCAGCGTGGACGAGAACACTGCGAAACTCAACTTGGAAAACGTCAATGTAATTAAGTTTAGAGATTAGAGATTATATTATTCAACTTTCTAATGTAGTTAAGAAGTTAAGAAGTTAAAGAAGTTAAGCCAAATGTCGAAGTGCAAAAATATAAGCAAACAGAGTAATGGCTTAACTACTGTCCGAAGGACGAGCGAAGCGATAACTTCTTAACTTCTTAACTACAAAGAAGTTGAGCGAATGCGAAACTTGAATTATATTATTTAAATTTTTAAAAAACGACATGAAAAAACTAATGATTGTCAGCGTTATGCTGATGGCAGCCTTTGCTGCACAAGCCCAACTGAAGGTCGCTCCCAAGATGGAGAAGGGCACCACGAAAACCTACGCCACAACGATGACTGCCAACATCCCCGGACAGGGCGAGGTGAAGATTACGGCAGACACCAAGTACACCGTCAGCAGCGCCACGGCCGATGGCTACACACTGGACGTCGTGACGACGAACGTCAAGTCGGACGTTGCGGCCGACAACATTGCCGGCAAGCTGATAGCTGCATCACAGGAACTGATGAACGACATGACCGTGAGTCTGGCCACCGACAAGGATGGCAAGATTACCAGCATCAAGAACTTCAACGAGCTGAAGCCCCAAATAGATGCCGCAGCAGGCAAGCTGGTAGACCAGATGCTGAAGGAGATTCCGCAGCTGAGCCAGCTGATGTCGAAGGAGGCGCTGATAAACCAGGTCAAAGAAAACGTCTCTGAGGAAAACCTCGTCAGGTCGATGCAGGCTAACACCAGCGTGCTGGTACTGAACGGCAAGACCGTCATGACGGGTGCCCAGGACGAGTTCGTTAACGAGCAGGGCATGAAGATGAAGCGCATGTATTTCGTCAACGGCAAGAAGGTCACCACCAATTCGTCGATGAACATGTCGAAGGACGAGATGAAGGCCTTCATCATCAAGCAGGTAGAGCAGCTGGCTCCCGAGCAGGCCGAGATGATCAAGAAGAACATTGACCAGGTGATGGCTACCGGCATGCTGAAGATTGACATGAAGGAGACCGCCAACTACGAGCTGGGCGACGACGGCTGGGTGAAGACGCTGAAAACCGAAGCTACCACCGACACCATGGGGCAGACGACCACCATCAACACTGTCACCACTTTGAAGTAAAAGACCAAGGGACACAGCAGAAACGGGGTGGAACGACATCGTTCCACCCCGTTTCTGCTGTCATCACTCCGCTGACTGTTTCCTACATCATGACTTTGCGGGAAGTGCCGTTGGGACGGCGCTCGATGCAAAGCCCCTTAGGCACGTCTAAGCGGCGGCCGTGCAGGTCGTAGTACGTCGCGGGGCCGTCAACATCGGGAAGTACCTGCTCGCTGATGCCGGTAACATCGGTGTCGATGATAAAGATATAGGTGTTCAGGCTGCGTGCTGGCATCGCTACCGTCACTTCCTGAGTGGGCTCGTCAATAGCAATCTCCGACTTCTGACAGAGCTTCTCAGCCTCATTACCCGTCGACAGCACATGCACACCGCTCTTCACCTTGTACGGTAATTTAATCTTCAGGTCATATCCTGTTGCTATGGTGTCGATAGCCATGACTATCAGCGAGTCACCCTTGATATAGGAAGAATACTCATATTCGGCTCCTTCGCCATCTTCCTTTTCATTACTCATCTTCAAGCGTGTGGAACCCGTGACATACTTGGAGAAATGTGACATGACGTATGCACGGGGCAGCAGCACGTTCTTCTCATTGCCCGGAGGGCACGGATATTCATACTTTACACCATTCTCTTCCAGCGTAATCTTGTCGCCTGTTCCCACAAAAGCCCAGTGAGCACGCATATACCAGTAGATATAGCCCGTACAGCCGGCCAGCATACACTCGTTCAGTTCCTCAGCAAAGATGAGCTGCTCATGCCAGTTGGGCAAGGTGGAGATATGGTCGGTCGCTGAATGCTCCGTCATCCAGACCTCCTTGCCATACTTCAAAGCCAGCTTGGCAGCATCCTTCAGGTTGCCATCCTTCAGCGGAGCATGACCATAGATGTGGCCGGCAATGATGTCAACCTGTTCACGGGCTACGGGGTCGTTCAGCAGCATGTTGGAATAGTCGGGACGGAAGCCAAGCGGCTCAGCACTGATGAGGCGCACACCCGGATATTTCTCCCTGTCGAGCATGTGGGCATAGTTCTTCACCAGTTCGAGCTGTTCCTCCGGTTCATAGAGACAGCCGGAGTAGCTCACCCACCAGTCGGGCTCGTTCTGAACAGACACTGCGTCGACATTCACCTTTTTGCGGCTCATCCACTTCAGAAACTTGTTCAGCCACGGAAAGAACTTGTCGTAGCAATCCTTGCGCAATTTGCCCTTCTGATAGCCCTGGTCTTCAGCATTGCCGCCATTAGCAACGCCGTTGGTCTTGTATTCACCCGGCGGCGACCACGGCGTACCGAAGACGATGCCACCGCGCTCCTTGACAATTTTTGCCGAGGGCAGTGAACCGTTCCAGTCGTAAGGAGTGTCATAGTTGCCCCATTCGGGTATAATGACGTCACCCGTCTGGTTCGGCGAAATCTCCATGCGCATGATGTTTAGTCCGATGGGTGACTCGTCACCATAGAGCAACTCAACCGGCTTGGTGTCATCGGCATAGGGGCACATGGCACCGTCGCAGCAGGCAGCACCGAAGCCCGTTATCTGCTGCTTACGCGTGTCATACACAGTAAGCCTTTTGGTTGCTGCCTGGGCGGATGTCACAGCGGCCAACACCAGCATGAAAGTAAAAATGTTCTTCATTGAATAAAGATAGTTTTTTCTTTGAAAACTCGTGCGTCACGTTTCCGTCGAGTTGCCGGAAAGTGACGCACGATAGTTATGACCTCTCTATCAAGAGAGATGAGAGATTACTTCAGCACAACCTTCTTACCGTTCTTGACAACGATGCCCTTGTAGTCCTTAGACACGCGCTGACCAGCGAGGTTGTAGGTGACGTTAGAAACCATCTTCTCGGTCACTACAGTGCGGATAGCAGTAGGAGTGCCCTTGTTTTCCTTAATCCAGAAGTTGTCAGCACCAGTAGCATTAATCAGGTTCTCCATAGTCTTACCCTCTGCCTCCAGTTCAGCATCCTTAATATACCACTGGAAATCTTTGAGGTAGTAATCGCAAGCCCCCTTAATTTCAGCCATATTGAATACAATCGACCTCATGCCGTTGTCACCCTCGGGAACAGTAAATTCCTTCTCGAAGTCCTGCCATTCCTCAGTGAAGTTCACATCACCGATAGCCTGCCAGTTGAGGTAAGTGCAAGGTTTGCCGTCGTCGCCCACCTTATGAGCCTGAGTGCTGGTACGGGCTGCGGTCGAGCCCTTATACTTGAACTTCAGAACAGTCACCTCACCAGTTGAGAGGTCACGGTTGGCAGCAATCCAGAACTGGTTGTCCCAAGGCTGACCAGTACCTTCTTGTTCTTCTATGAGATTACCATCATTATCTTTTCCACGCCAGTCACGCTCAGCACCATGTACTACACACTCTGTCTCGTTTGTAACGATAGCAACGGGCTCAGCAGCAGCCTCACCTTCAAGCTGTTCGAAATGCATCTGCTTTGATTCAGTGTCGATAGAAATCTTATATACACCTGCAGGAACCTTAATCTTAGCCTGACTGGACTCCGTGTAGTCAAGCCAGTCGCTTTGACCTTCAGCGTCAATCTTAACACTGCCATTGGGTTTCAGCGTAGCACCCAGGAAGGCAGACTTGTCACCACGGACCGTTGAAATCTGAACCTCGTTGACCCATGTCTCCTGCTTGCCCTTTGTTCCTACGGTAGCAACCCAAAGGTCAGCCTCTTCCTCAACGAATTGAGAAGCCTGAGCGTAATCATAGTTGAAGTCGTTACCCTTGCCAGCCACGAAGAGTCCGTGATCCAGCTTCAGGACTTCCCAAGAGAGGTCGTCGAAATAGAACTTATTAGGTGTACGGCCATTGTTAGCGTCAGAGGTCAGGTTGAATGCGAGAGAAGCACCACCACCCTGGCTTTCATTAAATTCAATAGTCTGTTCAAAGTCCTGCCACTCAGTCGTGAAGGCAACGTCGCCAACAGCCTGCCAGTGCTTGTATTTAGAGGGCCACTGTGTATGAATCTGCGTACCTACAGAACAAGCATGCTCAGCCTTATACTTGAACTTGATGCGCACCTTCGTACCAGTCTTCCAGGTCTGTGGAGACATAATCCAGAACTGGTTAGACCAAGCAATGGAAGCGCCATCGCCATCACAGTCGTCAATACAGTTAATAGTCTTTACATCAGCCATAAACACGTGGTTTGAGGCATCTGCAGGGTCAGCTACAATATCAGCAGGATAAGGACGAGACCGGTCGGGCTTCTCATCTTCGAAGGAATCAAAGCCATCATCAAAGTTGTCACCCATTGTCAGAGCCCATGCACAGATGGAAGCAGCTTTATCGGTTCTCCAGTTGGCATTGATACCATCAGTCTTTTCAAGAGCCCATGCCGGCCATGCACCAAACTCAGCATCACCAACATACTTACCGTCTCCCTCGGGAGCAACGGGGTTACCATTGTCGGTAATCATCTGGAGCCATACCTGTGGAACGCCATCAGTTTCGTGAGAAACAGTAATCCACTTCCACTCAATAGTTGCAGTACAACCACCCGGCTTTGCGGTAATCCACGATTCTGCGGCATCAACACCGTTATACTCCCATTCTACCTCTGCCCACTCTGTACCAATAGGCACTTTGGCATTGAGAGTTCCACCAGACCAGTTCCATGACAAATCAACGTCGATGGTACAAGGTTCTGAAGCTTTAACCATGGCTTTCACAATATATGAGCCACCTATCTCTGTTGTAAAATTACCCGAGAGGTGATACTGGTGCCAATATGGGCCAGCACCTGTTACCTTCTGATACTCCGTTCCATTATTGGTCTTAACCGTACCAACAGAACTCTCTCCATCTTTCCATTTGTTGTCACCATCACCGTCAAGGTCAGCCTGAGTTACATACCTGTAATCTGCACCAAAGTCAGTCATAACTCCGTCAATCCACTCGGGGACATAACCCATGACATAGAATGGGAAGCCACTGTACTTGGAGTAATCTTGTTTGACATCTTGAACAAGATCTCCAGCCTTTGCCCCCAAGAAGCATGTCAAGAGAGCAACAAGTGTAAATAGTTTCTTCATAATAGAAATAATTTAGATTAATAATAAAAATGAATAAAAAGTTAATAATAATGAATGTTCTTATTTATTGTCCGCTAAGTGCCTTGCAGAATGCCTCGTAGGTAGCAGTGCGCACCCAGTCCTTAGGTCCATTTTCATAAAGAGACTCGTAAGACCAGAGACCCACAGGGTCGTTCGTGTCAAGCATGTTGCCTTTGCAGATGCCTGCCTGCTTGTCATTCGGAATCTTATTCATATAGCTCTTGATGACGTAGGCATAGAAATCGGCGAGGCTCTGACGCTGAGCGGTCGTGATGTTCTTGGCTTCCACACTGTTACCCTCAGCATCCTGATACTTGATGTCGAAGTTGGAGACACGGATGAGCTTGCCAGAAGTAGCCAGATTCTGCAACAGATTATCCAGCTTGGCTACATTGGCCTGCTGCTTGGCGGCATCCTCATAGTAAGTAAGACTCAGCTTGGCATCGATACCGTCAATTTTGGCACCCTTAGCGTCCCAGATATTGACCCAGTACATCAGACTCTCGAATTTCTTCTGCTCATCGAGACCGCTCTCGCTGATGAAGAACTTCAGCTCGTCGGGATTGCCCTCATACTGCTGGAATGCAGCACGTGCAGCCGAGGCTACCGTAGGAGCATAGTTCTCGCTGCCAAAGACATCCTGCCAGAATATCTGCTCGGCCTTGCCCTCTTCATCCTTCGTGGCGTGCTTGAGGTCGTATAGGCCGTTCTCCAGCTCAGCCTTGGCATCAATGGGCTCGTCAATCAGGTCGAAGGTCTTGATGCAGCCGGCATTGTTTCTCATCAACGCATTACACCAGGTGTTGAGTGCATAGTGAATGGTATCGCTGACCTCCTGGGCGGTCTGGTCGCGGTGGTTGTCAGGATAGTAACCGACGTCCACGCTCTCCACATAGACCACAGCATTATTACCGTTCTTAATGGTAAAGACGCCGTCCTTTACGCCTTCAGCACTTCGGCACTCCACTTCAAACTTGACCCTGTTACCAGCCTTGATGGCATACTTTCCGTCGGTAGACTGGGGGTTCAGGACGTCGTTGCCCGAGAAGACGATGTTGAAAGAAGCGTTCTTGTCGGCCTTTGCAACGAACGTAATGTTATACTTAGAGAGGTGGTTTACCTGAAAACCGTCAACAAGATTCACATTGGCCTTAGGTCTGCTGTCTTTACCGATTTGGAGGTAGTTCTTACCATCCTTCGTCACGATAGAACCGCCACCGTAACTGGTACCAGCAGCCATCTGGGTGAAATCGACCGATTTCTCGTCGATAAAGTCAACGATAATCTCAATGGGAGACGTAAGATATTTGAACCAATCGTCGGGCTGGTTGCTATTGGCAGCAATAGGACTGCCAAAGACAGTGGCGCCAATCTCCTTGGCATGCGACACCATGGTGTTCATGCTGATGAAGTTCATCGAACCCTTGCCGTTGATGATTTTGCCGCCCATCAAGTCCGTACCGAAGTAGACATCGTCGAAGTTGGCGATAGCAGCAGCATGCTGCAGAGCCTGGTCGTTGAAATCCTTCAGCTTGAGCTGAGTACCGAGCGAGAAGTTGGGATATGCGTTCCTGTCGGTGTACGACTTGACAGGTCCCAGGTCCGTATAGCGAGGTACCATCGTCGGGTCTGGTTCAGCCTTGAAGTCGTCTGTCACATTATACTCGGCACAGGAGTAAATGAAGAGTGAAGAATGAAGAATGAAGAATGCTGCGCCGAGCAACTTCACCGTCATTTTCATGCTTCTTTTCTCCTTATTATATTTATTCTGTTTCATACTCGTTTAAGATTTAATTCTTCATTCTTAATTCTTCATTCTTTCACATACTTGGGTGAGAAGAACACGCGCTGGTTGGACTCACGAGTCTGGACAACCATCGTATCGGTGGTGGACACCTGGATATCCTTTTCTGCGAACTGGACATTGTAATTCAGACGGAGAATGTCACGCGTGACGGGCTTCTGGTTCATGCTGCCCCACTGATAGTCCTTGTATTCAGGCTTGTCAGTTCCGCCTTCGATGAACTCACCAGAACCGGTGGCCGATACATTCTCATCGTCGGTAGAGATGGTGCACTGGTTGCCGCTGAAGGTCAGAATAAGATTGCAGCTGATGGATGCTCCGGAAGTCTTGAACGATACCGGGAAGATGGCCTGCGTCATGTTCTTGGTCGTGATGCTGCAAACCTCGTCATTGGCATTCACAGGGTTCTCCGTGTAGTGCTCCAGGTCGGTATTGACCAGCGACATGTCCTTGCGGACAATGGTGGAAACCTCGCCCTTCTCGGTCACATTATCGACACCGCGACGGATATACTTGGCATCCCAAGGGTTGATATACTTCACGCAGTACAGCACATAGTCCTTGGCCAGGACTTCCCAATAGTCCAAATTGGTACGAGAGGGAGTAGTGCCTACACGCGGTGTGCCGGTAAGAATACGGTCGATGCCGCTGACACCCGTCATCACCAGAGGAATGACGTAGGTATTCTCAACAGCCTTGGGGTCGTTGAAGAAGGCATCGGTGAACTGCACCTCCACGTAACCGCGGGTATCACTATTGTAAGGAATCTGGTTGGATGCCAGCTTGTAGTATTCTGTCGGCATAGGCAGCACAGGCGTTGACGGGTTGCCGCCATCGTCCACAAACCAGAGGTTGTCACAGAGCGTCGGGTCGACGGCAATGTCTACCGTTGCACTACGTCCATAGTATGCTCCACCCATGGTCGACCAAATCTGGCACTTGTGGGCGTTGTCGAGCGTATTGTCGTAGATGTCGTTACCCAATATGAGTGTACGTACCGGATACTGATAGGCGAAGTAGGCAGTGGTACCTCCTTCATAGTCCGGGAACTCTTTGTCAGCATTATAGCAGGATGCAAAGACTATAACCGATAAACAATAACCAATAATCGTTATTTTACTGTTCAGTTTCATCATGATTGAACTCTTAATTCTTAATTCTTATCTCTTATCTCTTAACTCTTATCTCTAAACTTTACTCCCATCCCATGTTTTGGGTGAGGTTGCTCCATCTGAGTATTTCACCTCTTGGAATCGGGCCGTAATGCTGATAAGAATTGTCGTACACACGATCTTCGACCTTGAAAATCCTGTATGTAAGATTGTCAGGCTCCGGGTCTTTGGACGAATCAATCTTTTTGATTTCTATGCCATTCACTGCTTCATCGAGCGGCAGCAGCCAACGACGGAGATCCCAGAAGCGCTTGTTTTCAAAGCAGAGCTCAATACGACGCTCGTTACGGATGAGATTCGTCATTAGCGTCTTATCCGACTTGCACGTTTCCAGATAGGCATCTGTGCGGTCGGTGGTTCCAGGAGCTGCCGGTGCAATACCTGCACGCTCACGGATGGCCTTGATGACATCGTAAGCAGAGTGACCAGTACCGCCGTCACCCGTCGGACCCCATGCATCGTTGGCAGCCTCAGCGAATGCCAGGAACATTTCCGTGTAGCGGATTCGAGCATAGATATGCTGCTGCTCGACGAGGTTACTGGACTGCGGATTGACATCTTCACGGAGCAGTTTCGACAGGTAATAGCCAGTGCGGGTAGAGGTTGCTATGTTGTCGAGGTTATCCTTGACCTCGCCCTTGCTATTCGCATACTGACCTGTAACGATATCAGTATTTCTAAACTTGGCACCGTTATAGATGATATAATGTGACAGACGCGGGTCGCGGTCCGCGTACGGATTCTTGGCATCATAGCCGCTGTTGGAGGCTGTGATAGGCAGACCGTTAGCCATGGGGAAGGCATCGACGAGGTTTTGGGACGGATTGACAGTACCGTTACCATACAACGTGGGCGGGAAATTCTCCCTTTCCTGAGAAGCATTCTTATTACGGTCTTTACGCCACAGGATTTCATCCATCTCACCACCGTTGGGCTCCAGCTTGGTCTTGTTCTTATACCAGATGTTACCCTGCGGGTCTAATTCCCAATCAATGCGCTGGAGAACGTTGGCACAGTATCTGGCTGCCATCTCTGATGTCACGCCGCTCTTATCGCGGTATGCGGGACTGGCAGCTAACAGGGCGATCTGAGCCTTGACAGCCTCGGCAACTTTGCCGGACAACAGGTTCCTGGCCTTCTCGCCGAACACCAGATTGTAGTTAGAGACGTTAGCACCCAAAGCCCTGTACTTGGCAGGAATAGCATCTGCTGAAGAGATGTCCTCGTATGTAGCGGGGAGCAGTGCCATGGCACTGTCGCAATCGGCAAAGCATTGCTTGATGCAGTCAGCAAACAGAGCGCGAGGCTGGTTGTAGTCGGAGCTACCGTCTTCGGGACTCGTCAGCAGGGGTACACCATATAGTTCACCCTCTTTTATATAGCCACCATGTGCCTGCAACAGATAGTAATAGAAGAGTGCGCGAAGGCCGAAAGCCTCGCCCTTCAGACGGTCAATGAACATCTGCTGCTTGGAAGCAGAACTGAGAGCCCATGACACCTTCTCAACCATGGAGAGGAAGAGATTGGCATACTGGACGCCATCCTTGCACTGGTCCCACTGAGACATCGGATTGTTGTCTGACTGCCAGGTGCCCAGCGCCATCGTGCGGTAGGTGTTGTTCGTATTGGTAACCGCATCATCCGTAGCGATGTCGGTCTGGGTCGTCGTCAAATCGGGCAGACGGTCGTATGCATAAATCAGCAGGCCATGAACATACGCGGACTCTCCCGTCAGGTCTTCCAGCTGTCGGGTGTTTTCATCTGCCGGCGTGAACATGTCATCGCAAGAGCCAAAGACAATAACCAATAAACAATAACCAATAACCGTTATTTTACTGGTCAGTTTCTTTATAATTGAATACTTTTTCATTCTGCACAAAGTTTATTGTTACACGTTTATTGTTTATTGTTTAGAGGGTTACCTTAACGCCGAGATTATAGAAACGGGTCTGAGGAGCATAGCCGATGTTGGTCTCCATAATCTTACGGTTCTTCGAAATAGTCAGGAGGTCGTTTCCATTCAGATAAACAGAGAGCGCCTTGACCCACTTGCCCTCGAACAGCTCCGACGGGAAGTCGTAGGTCAGCTGTACCTTGCGAAGGTTGAAACGGTCGGTGCTGTACATCCAGAAGGTGGAGGCAAAGCCGTTAGGCGATGTAGAAGTGGCTGCCGACAGACGGGGATGGGTAGCGGTTCCTGCCGTCTCCGGAGTCCAGCGACCACGTGCATTGACCGAGTACTTGTCATTACCACTCATGAAGTAGTAGCTGCCGTTGGCCATGCCGTAAGCGCCGAACTGACCATTACCCAGTACGAAAAGCGTCCAATTCTTGTACTTCAGCGTGAGGTTCACGCCCATGGTCCAGGGAGCACCGTAGGTACCCCACTTGCCCAAGTCAGCCTGGTCCTTGTTGGTAATCTTACCGTCACCGTTCACATCCTCGTACTTCAGGTCACCGGGCTGGACAGTGAGGCCGAGCTGAGGTTGCGGGAGGTCTTTCCTCAAGGTGTACGTACCCTTTTCAGCATCGTAGTCAAAGTCTTCAAAACCATAGAAGCCCTGACACTTGTAACCCCAGATGACATCAAGGGCACGACCCTCCGTATTCTTCTGCGGTGCCGTTTGGTCTACGATTTCATCGTACTTCTTCCACTCGGTCTTCAGATAGGTACCGACAACGCCCAACTGTGCGTAAACATCGCCGAACTTCTTCTGGGCCGAGATGCTGAAGTCAAAGCCCTTGCGATTCTGGATGTTGCTGTTGAGGGCTGGCTTGAAATGAGCACTGGAAAGGCCATTCGACAAGTGTGAGGGGAATACCGTCGGACTCTGGGTGATGAAGCCATCCATATCCGTATTAAAATAGGTGAACTCTGCCTTGATGAGCTTGTTGAAGAACGAGCCGCGCAGATTGACCGAGAACTCCTTGCGATGGATGAAGTCCAGCGAGGGGTTGCTACCAGCCTGTGAGTAAGTACGCTGGGCTGTCGTTCCCTCATTCCAGGAGAGACTGCCACCCGTCTGCTGCCATGTGGCATCGTAGATGTAGAAGTATTTGTCGCCCATGTAGATGTCAACATCCTCGTTCAGATTGCTGTAGGATGCGCTAATCAGCAGGTCGTCGACGAAACTGTCCTTCATGAAGCTCTCCTTGGCGATGTTCCAGCCGAGGGTGAACGTAGGCGAGATGGCCTCGCGATGGCCTTCAGCCAGACGGGCAGAATGGACACCTGCCAGTCCCACTTGTGCAAAGTAGCGGCCCATATAGTCATAATCGGCATGCAGGCCCAAGTTGGCATTGGCATAACGGTGGTATTCACCGCTGGCCGTTGTCGTGTACATGCTGGCGAGCAGAATAGCCGATACATGATGCTTGTCTGCAAAGGTGTGGTCGTAGTCGAAATGGCCGTTCCAGGTAATGGTCTGGCGATACTTGGTATCACCCATGGTCATGTTACCGGTAACCACCTCGTCGCCTTCCTGCTTCAGGGAAACAATGACATCGTCGACATTATAGTTACTCCAAGTAGGAATATACACGGCGTACGTGTTGTTGTACGACAGGCTGTAGTTGGAAGCATAGTCAATCGAGAACAAGGTCTTGAACGACAAGCCCTTGACGAACTTGTTCATATCGTAGATGATGCCGGCATCGAACTGGAACTGACGGCTGACGGCCTTTGTCTTACCACCGAAGTAGCAGTCGGCAATGGCATTCGTCTTGTCGGACTTGGTACCACCGGGGAAGTATCTGCCGTCGAGCAGGTTGAGCGACTTGCCCAGGGTAGAAAGCGCCAAAGTGGCATTCGGGTCAACATAATTAATGTCAATCAGCGGGGCGGCATTCTGCGGGTAGTTGGGACGCATCGTTGCTGCCGCATCCCAGAAGTCACCCTTGTTCTTGTTGGCATTGTAGAAGGTAGCACTGGCATTGGCAAAACCCTTGACCACCTTGTTGACGACAAGGTCTACATTACCACGGACGCTGAAACGGTCGGTGTAGTTGTCCTTGGCATCACCGAAATTCAGCAGGTCCTCATGGCGATAGTAGTTGATGTTCGTATAGAAGTGTGCACGCTGGCCACCACCCTGGATTTCCACGGTAGCCTCCGAACGGTTGTAGGCCTTACGGACATATTCGTCAGAATAGTAGTTGACGTTGGGATAGCGGTAAGGATTGACGCCCGAAGCATGGTTGTAGATGTCCTGCTGTTTGTAAGCTTCGCCGCCAGCGGCTTCATTATAGAGTGTCATGTACTCTGCAGAACCCAGATACTCGGGGAACTCCTTGGCTACATGGAAGCCCGTGTTGGCATTGACGTCAATCTGCAGGCCGTCCACCTTACCACGCTTGGTGGTAATGACGATAGCACCCTTGGCACCCTTGGCACCATAGAGTACGACAGCCTGGGCACCCTTGAGGAAGGTGACCTGCTCGACTTCAGAAGGCTGCACGTTGTTGGACGGACGCTTCACACCGTCAATGATGACGAGCGGCAGGTTGCTGTTGTCGTTATTATCCAGACGGTCATTGTCCATACCCCACAGGTTGTTGCCATTCCAACCACCGACCAGGGCATACATGTCGTCCAGACTACCCATCGTATAATCCTTCTTCGACAATTCCTCCATGTCGACGTAAGAGACACCTCCGAGAAGATGGTCTGCATCGATGTCGCGGAAAGCAACATGGACTTTCTTTTTGGCCACGGTAGAATCGGTTTCCTCAGCGGTCTGGGCATTGACCGTCAGCGGCGAGGCTGCCAGCATGGCAAAGAGAAATATATTTGTTTTTATATTTTTCATATCTTAATATTTTATAGCGGTAGCAAATTATTCACTTTTCACTATTCACTTTTCCTTCTTACCATCCCGGATTCTGTGGGAAGCCCTCGTAAAGATAAATATCCTTGTCAGGAAGCGGGAACCAGTAGTGCTTGGACTTCAAATCACGGGTTATCAACTTTTCCTTGTGGAAGTTACCAACCCTTGCATCCTTGGGGTCGTGATTGACCTCGCGGGTGGTCTCATTGTAGAACCAGCTATCCTTTTCCAAGCGCTCGAACTCGTGAGAGTACTTCACCGTGTAGGGAGCCTCTGTCAACAGCATCCAACGCTGCAGGTCGCACCAGCGGAAGCCCTCGAAGGCCAGCTCTACGGCACGCTCGCGACGTACAACGTCCATGAAATCCTTGGTCTTGTTCAAGAAGTGAGCGGGTACACGCTCCATGGGGAAGTCAGAACTGTTCACGCGGTCACGGAGTGCATTGATGGCATCGACAGCTGATGTAGACAAGCAATAAGACTTGTCGCGAATCAAGGTGATGTCGTCGGCTTCATCGGCGATGGCAGCCATGGCTTCCGCATACATCAGATAGACGTCGGCCAGACGCATATAAGGAATGTAGGTCTGGAGAGCGTAGTCCCAGTCATACCATTTGTCACCTTTGTTACACTGGTGGGGAACCAGCTTCTGGATGAAATAGCCCGTGCTGCTGCCGTGGTCTACCTCACGCATGGCACCACCGGTATAGAGCGAACAATAGTCGTGTTTCTTCTGTTCGGCAGACAAGCCGTCGATGCTGAGGACATAATGGAAGCCGTCGAAGATGATGTCGTGGTAGAATCGGGGGTCGCGGTCCTTGAACGGATGCTCGGAATCCCAGCCAGAAGCTTCATTCAACACGTATTCACCATTCTTCACCAGATAGATGGGCTCACCATTAGACATACCATACTGGTCGACGAGGTTGGCTGTCGGATGGTGAATGATGTTGTCATGCTCCACGAGACCTGCCACCTTCGGGCCAAAAATCTTGGCACAGTTCCAGTTGGCGGAGTTGACACCGGGATAGGCGCCGCGGAAGATGGCCTCCGTAGAACCGGGCATTTCCCATTTCTGCTTGACGGTATAGAAGATTTCCGAGTAGCAAGACTCAGCATTCTCATCCTTTGTATGGTTGTAGAGGTCGGAATAGCGGAACTCTGCGAGCTTGTACTTCACATCGCCTCTATATACCAGGTCGAGCGCCTTGCCAAAAGCCTCGGCAGCGAGCTTACAATACTTGATGTCATAATCGTAGGTCTTGCCGTTGGAGCTGGCACCCATCACGTTGACGACACCACCGTTCTTGGCCTTCTCGTACTCCTTCATGAGCGGAGAGCCAGCCCACAGGTAGACCTTACCCAGATAGCAGAGTGCCATGAACTTGTTGACACGCAGATCGTTCTTGCCCTTCGTGTCGTCACCGGGAACCACGTCATCCCAGTCCAGGGGAAGCAATTCGTAGGCTCTCTCGAAGTCTTCAGCGCAACGGTCAGCACATTCCTGGAAAGAAAGGCGGGGCAACTCGGGTATCTTGCTGTCTTCAAAAGCCTGGTCAACATAGGGAAGACCGCCGAAGTAGCACATCAGCTCGAAATGCCACCAAGCGCGGAAGAAATACATCTGACCGAGCAGCAGGTCGCGCTCGTCGTCAGAACCTACCATCGAATTGATATTCTCCAAACCTAAGTTACACTTACGGATGCTAATCCAAGAGTTTCTCCAGAGCGAGCTGCTGTTACCATTCAGCCAGCACTGGTTGTTGGTGTACCAGTTACGGTAGTTGCCAAGGTCCACCTGATGGTCCATGTGCGCATAGCCCTCAGGATTATGAACGGCGTCGTCACCGAAGTTCCATGCCGTACAATAGTTGACCTTTTCCTTGTCGGGAATCATGCTATAGATTTCCTCGATATATCCCTGGAAGTTGCGGAAGTTCTTGAATGCCTCATCCTCAGCCACAATAGCCTCCTTGTCCTTGTCGAGCCAGTCGGTACAGGACGTGAAGGAAACACCGCCAGCCATCAGGAGCAGCGAACCACACAAAAGGGATTTGATGTTATTATAATATTTCATAATCAATATACGCAATTACATGTTAAGCTTAAATCCGAAGTTATAACGTCTAACGGTTGGGTAAGCACCACCGCCACCACTGAATCCGTAGTTACTCTCACGGTCGTCAGGCATCTTTGTAATCAGGAAGAGGTTGTTACCATTCAGGTAAATCTTCAGGCTTGAGAAGCCAAGCTTCTTAATCCAGCCCTTGGTCCAGGTATAGGCGATTTCCACGTTCTTCAGACGGAAATAGGAACCGTCGTAAAGATACTGTGTACCGTCGTTGTAGGACACCTGCGTGGTAAAGCGTGGTACGACGACCTCGCCGTTACCCTCGACAGGATTCCACCAAGTACCGTTGTCGTAGACCGTCAACAGCTTGTTGTTGAAGGAGGCAAGGCCCACGTCACGTGTAACACCCGTTACACCATAGAGCTGAGCAAAGCAGCTCCAGCCTTTCCACTCCCAACCGATGGTGGCATTGTAGGTATGCTCCGGATTGCCGGTATAGCCGTAGGGAGCCTGGTCGTTGGTCTCGTCTACGACGCCGTCACCGTTGAAGTCAACGATGTAGTGGTCGCCGATGAGCACCTGGCTGTCGTCCTTCTCGCGTTCAGGCGTACTGTAGAGTTCATCGTAAGTCTTGATGTAGCCGTTATCGATGAAGGAGATGTACTGTCCCTGGGAGTAGCCTTCTGCCTTACGATAGCTCGGAATCAGCTTCGGGTCATCCTTTTCTATAATAGTATTATGCGCGTACGTGTAGTTGGCGTTAGCCCAGAAGCGCATGCCGTTCTTCAGCACTTTGTTGAAGCGAACCTCAAACTCGAAACCAGAGTTCTTCATCCTACCCTTGTTGATGTCAGGAGTAGTCCAGGCACCATAGTAAGAAGGCACAGAGCGGTTGGCACCCGAGATGAAGATGTCCTTACGGTCATCGCGGAACCAGTCGAAGCTACCGGCAAACATACCGCCGAGGAATCCATAGTCGAAACCGAGGTTCTTCTTCACCACCGTTGCCCAACGGAGGTCGGGGCTGGCAATGGTCTTCTGTCGGTAACTGGTGTAGGGGCTCTGAGTGTTGTCAAGAGAAATGGTATATTTCATCTGTTGACCATTCACGGTGATGACCTCCCAGTCGTTCATATAAGCCCAGCGGGCACCGGCGTTATCATCACCGATTTCACCGATAGAACCACGAATCTTAAACATATCGATAATGTGCTTGTCCTTCAGCGGTTTCATGAATTTCTCCTCTGAAAGCATCCAACCGGCAGCACCTGAACAGAAGAAGGCGAAGCGGTTGTCGGGCGAGAACTTCTGTGAACCGTTGTAAGCACCGTTGAACTCAGCGAAATAGCGGCTCTTGTAGTCGTAAGTGGTACGGAACACCCAGTCCTCACGGCGATTCTCCAGGTCGGCATTACCGGCATCGATACGACGCTTCCAGTTACCCATGACCGTCACGTTGTGGTCGCCGAACTGGCGAGCCCAGAAGAGCTGGAGCGACATTTCCGTAGCACGGTAGGTATAGTTGACGCTTCCTGCCTGCGTTTTCCAATCTCGTTTTTCATAGAAGTCGAAACCGGTATTGTCAAAAATGGAAGTCTCGTAGAGCAGCTGTCCATCCTCAGGAAGCATGTAGGCTCGCTTGTTGGTGTGACCTTCAGCGGTAATACCACGGTTACCCTCGTTGAACTGGTTGTCCCAAGAGATGGTACCGCGGGCAATCAGTCCCTTGGTGATGAAGCCGAGGTCTTGCTCCAGGGCGAAATCGGTAAACACGCGGGTGATGGCACTCTGCGTATAACCTGCCGTAGCAACGTTCATGGGAGAGTTGGCCACATTGGATACCAACGGATAGTAACCCCACGCACCGTCTGAGAACTGGACGGGGAAGAGGTTAGGTGCCATACCGTAGGCACCGGCCCAGTTCTGCTGCTGGAAGAACTCACCGCTATTACCATAATAATAACGCGGGGTCTTCTGCTGGGCATTCGAACCGGCCAGGTTCACCTTGAACTGCGTGGTCTTCGTGATTTGGAAGTCCAGGTTTGAACGGACATTCAGACGATTGTACGAATAACCGCCCTCATAACCCTGATTGTTATCCCAGATACGGGTCATATCACCCTCGTTCTGGTAGTCGAAGGCAACGAAATACTTCACGAACTTGGTACCACCGGAGATGTTCAGGTTGGCATTATACGACAAGGCAGTACTCTTGAACATCTCGTCCTGCCAGTCGACGTTGGCATAGCGCTCGGCCTGGCTGTATTCGCCGAGGTAGTTGCCGGCAGCATCGTATTGCGGCTTGACGGTACGGTCCTGATTGCGGAAATTGTTGATGAACGTCTGCGGACGATAGTAAGTCCAAGAGGCATCGCCACCAATAGCAAGTTCATGCTCAAGGGCCTCATTGCGAAGCATATAGCCATCATAAGAGTCGTACTTGCGCGGGAGCTTGGACACTGCCTTCAAAGTGGCGTTAAAGCCGACATCAATGCGGGCCTTGCCTTCCACACCACGCTTGGTGGTAATCAGGATAACGCCGTTAGCACCCTCCACACCGTAAACGGCTGTGGCAGAGGCGTCTTTCAGCACGGAGACGGTAGCCACTGAGGTAATATCAACGGACTTAATCTCACGTTTGACACCATCCACGAGAATCAGCGGCTGGGCATCCTGGTTCCAGGCTGCTGCACCACGGATGTAAATACGCGGGTCTTCTTCACCAGGCTGACCGGTAGAAGCAATGGTTGCCACACCAGGCAGGTTACCAGTGAGGGCAGCACCCACACTACCTATACCTGCTGCACGCTCCAGCACTTCACCTGTAGTCTGTGTGATAGCACCGACCACAGAGGCTTTCTTCTGCTGTCCGAAACCGACTACTACGACTTCCTCCAACTGGGTGTCGTCCTGCAGCACGGCTTTGAATGTGCGCTGCTTGCCGACCTTGAATTCCCGAGTGGTCATTCCTACATAGGAAATCACCAGTACCGACTGCTCCGAGGGTACCTTCAACTGGAAGTTACCGTCGAAATCAGTGACGGTTCCCAGGGAAGTTTGTCCCTTCACCACCACCGAGGCGCCAATCAATGGCTCCTGGTTTCCATCTGTTACCGTACCCGTGACAGTGATACCCGTTTGGGCATGCAGCGACGTGCTGCAACAAAACAGCATCAACATCATGGGAACAGTCTGTCTGATCAATTGTTTTAGATTCTTCATTTTGACAGATTTTGATTCACGGTTTTTTTATGTTATTATTAATTAAATTACTAAATTCGGCACAAAGGTACGTACTTTATTTCTAACGGATTTTATCGATTGTTACACGCATTTTGCTTTTTGTAACACTACTTAAGGAACCTTACTTTTTCGTTACAAAATGTTACTTTTACAGAAACGGCCCCATCCCCACCTCCCATACCTTATTATATATATAGCACCCAGCCCTTAGAAGGAAAACTAAAAAACGGGGGAGACTCCCGTCGGCCCCGTTGATTACATACCAAAACTACTAACAACTTTAGTAACTATAAAAGTTTTCCTAAAATCTATAAATTTACGGTGCAAAGATACAACATAATTATGAAACAGGCTTTCCCATTTGTCGCACGAATTTTGTAACATGTAACAAAAACACAACAACCGCCAAAAACAGAACGATTATGTTACGACAAGACAAACATTTACAACGCTGGGAGAAAGCGATTTCGATTCTTTTTCGTATTTTTGCAGCGAGAATCTGAAAATATAAATAGGCAATCTATAAAAAGACTAAAAAATGAAAAAAATGTTTCTGACGGGTCTCATGGCTTTGTCATCGGTTCTTGGAGTAAGGGGAGCAGTAGACCCCAATTTTTACATCTACATCTGTTTCGGGCAGTCGAACATGGAGGGTAATGCCCAGTGGGAAGCCCAGGATGTGGGTGTGGATTCGCGCTTCCAGATGCTGGCAACTTGCAATTTCAACAGTCCCAAGCGTTCACTGGGCGAGTGGTACACTGCCGAGTGCCCTATTGTAAGTCCGGTTGGAAAGTTAGGTCCGTCTGACTATTTCGGTCGCACAATGGTCAAGGAACTGCCCGACAAGAAGATAGGCGTCATTGCCGTGGCCATGGGTGGCAGTCCCATTGAGATGTTTGACAAGGACCTTTACGAGCAGAAGTACAAAGACAACTACAACGAGTGGTGGGCCCAGATAGCCAGGAATTACTACGGCGAGAATCCCTACGGCCGTATCATCGAGATGGCCAAGAAGGCGCAGGAGGTCGGTGTCATCAAGGGCATCCTGCTGCATCAGGGCGAGTCGAACAACGGACAGGAAGACTGGCCGCAGAAAGTGAAGAAGATTTACAAGGACATGCTGAAGGACCTCGGCCTCAAGGCTGCCGACGTGCCCATCTTTGTCGGAGAGACGGAGTACGAGAACATGGGTGGCGGCTGTTCTTGGCATAATCATGTGGTAGCCAAGATTCCCGAAGTCATTCCCAATGGTCACGTGATATCGGCCGATGGCATCCCCGGCAACGGTACCGACCCCTGGCATTTCTCGGCTGCCGGCTATCGCACGTTTGGCAAGCGCTATGCTGCAAAAGCCTTGGAGGTGATGAAAAACGCCGGTGAATATACCAAGACCGTGACTGTTGACGAGCGTTATACCGGCGGCCTATCCGCATTGAGCGGCAAGACCTTCGCTATCGTCAACGAGGCCGAGAGCAAAGCACTCTTTGGTGCTGGCGCAGAGGTTTTGGGCTACAACACCTTTGACATGGCGTTCGATGACTTTGCCAATGAGGGATATATGTTCAAACTAACGAGAGTGGGCAGCGGACGCGGCCTGAAACTTGTCAACACCGATGGCGAGGATTATCTGGTCGATGGCTCCATTGCCTACCTGAACTCACAAGCCGTTAGCGGCGACTGCTGTTTCCTCAACGGTCTGAACAGCCAGAAAGGCTACGACATCCCCAACGGTGCTGTGTGGGACATCCAATATGTGGACGGCAAGGGCTGGACGCTGCAGAATGTTGGCACGGGCAAGTTTATGAAGGATGCTTCGCATCCCGCTATGTTCGACGAGCCCACCTACTTCACCTTCTGCACGCTGAAAGAGGAAACCACAACGGGCATCAGCACTCCCTTCCAGGAGAAATCAGACATCCAGAATCATATATGGTACACGCTGGACGGACGCCGCATCGACGGCAAGCCCACCCGTGCCGGACTCTATATCGTAAACGGGAAAAAGGTCGTGATTAAGTGAGAGAAAAACTGAGCTTGCTCGAGTTCTTCCAAACGGGAACGAGCTCGAGCTTCAGCTCAAGGTCGTGATTAAATAACTAAAGACTATGAAAAGAATCCTCTGTCTTGCGCTGCTGGCCAGTACGCTCACAGCCTCGGCGCAGCCAAAGACCCATGATGACGGTACAGTGACGTTCCGCTACCAGAACGACGCTGCCAAGACGGTGTTGGTAGATGTGCAGTTTGCGGGTCGCAAGGAGATGACCCGCGATGCCGACGGCACGTGGACGGTGACGCTCGGTCCTGCCGCCCCCGACATGTATCCCTACTGCTATATCGTTGACGGCGTGAGCGTTATGGACCCCGAGAACCCGCAGTACTTCCCCAACGAGGGCTTCAAGAACAGCCTGCTGGAAATTCCCTCCAAGGACGGAGCACTGGCACACGACATCCGCGACGTAGCCCATGGTCGTGTGGAATATGTCAGTTACTACTCCAAGAGTTTGGGAGCCACCAACCATGCCGTTGTCTACCTGCCGCCCGGCTACATGATGAACCGCGACAAGAACTATCCTGTCTTCTACCTCATCAGCGGTACCACTGACACCGAGGAAGTATATTATAAGGTGGGGCGCGTCAACTATATCCTCGACAACCTGTTGGCTGACAAGCAAGCCAAGGAGATGATTGTCGTGCTGCCCTACGGCAATCCCATGAAGCTGAAGCTTCCGGATGCCTCGCTGACTTTGCCGGGTGCAACCACCAAGGAGCGCAGCGAGGAGATGGCCCGTCAGATGCGCTTTGGCGGTGACGCCTTCAGCAATGACCTCATCAACGACCTGCTGCCGTACATCGACAAGAACTACCGCACCAAGGCCGACCGTGACCACCGTGCCATCGGCGGTTTTTCACGCGGCGGCAACCAGGCGCTGTTCAACGGCCTGACGAACCTCGACAAATTCTCGTACCTCTGCAGCTACAGCTCGTTCACGTCGACGGACATCCCTCAGGTCTACGACCAGGCTGACGCCACCAACAAGCAGATTCACCTGTTCTGGCTCGGCGTAGGCACCGACGACTTCCTCTATGGCAACGCCCGCGACTATATGGAGTTCCTCGACAAGAAAGGCATCCGCAGCGTCAAGGAGTTCACTTCCGACAAGTTTGGCCATACCTGGATGAATGCCAAGTACTTCTTGGCCAAGACATTACCGCTGCTCTTCAACCAGAAGGCCTCCGAGGCAGCAATGAAGGACGGCCAGCCCGCCCCTGCCGCTACCGGCCAGGAGCCACAGTTTACGCCCGGTGTCATGGCTCGTATGTTCCCAAAACCCATCATCTCGCCCCAATATAGCGAGGATGCCATCACCTTCCGTTTCAAGGCTCCCGAGGCCAAGAGCGTAGAGCTGGAATGCGAAATCCTGCCTGAGAATATCATCATGCAGCGCGACTCCGACGGTGTTTGGAGTGCTGTGTTCACAGAGTACCCCATGGAGACCTTCAAATACTGTTTCATCGTGGACGGTACCCGTGTGGCCGACCCGAACAACATGTATCTCTCACCAGACCAAGGATTTAAGTACAGCATCGCCGACAATCCACGGTCACCCTTCAACTACGCATCACAGGGCGACATCGAACATGGGCGGCTGGCTTACGAGCTGGACCGCATGGAGGCCTGGTATACCTCGCCCATGCCCCAAACCATGACCATCCCCGCCTTCATCCAACTGATACCCGGCGAAGGCGACACCATGGAGAGCTGGTTCAAGGTGGGTGGTGCCGGTGCCATTGTGGACCGGATGATTGCCGACGGCAAGACCAAGCCTTGCATCCTGACTACCAGCGCATTGGAATTCATGAAGCAAGGTCCCCAGATGCCCGGGTTCAAGGTTCGCACGCTGCGCGCCAGCGACTATCCCACATGGAGTCAGCGTCGCCGCGCCCTCTTCAAGATGCTGATGGACCTTGGCAAGGAGCCTGCTCCTCAGATGCCAGCGAATATGAGGAATTATCAACATAAAACCACCAATTAAACAATGAAAAGACTTACTATTTGCACTGCCCTATTGCTGGCAGTGACCATGGGACTGCAAGCCCAGCGAACCATGAAGGCCCCTAAGGGTGGCAAGGCGATTAGTGATGAACTGTTAGGTATCTTCTTCGAAGATATCAGCTCTTCAGCAGACGGCGGTCTGTATGCAGAACTCCTGCAAAACGGCTCCTTTGAATACAGCCCTGCCGAGCGTGACGGCTGGGGAGCCGGCACAGCCTGGAAGGTGATTCGTCCAGGACACTCCTTAGGAATGATAGAGGTACACAAGGACAACCCCCTCCATCCCAACAATCCCACCTACATGCGCCTGCATACCGAGCGTGCCAAGCAGTTCTATGACTACACAGGCTGGAGAGGCTATGGCATCCAGAACGACGGCTTCGAGGGCATCAGCGTCAAGGCTGGCGAGAAGTACGATTTCTCCGTCTTCTTCCGCAACATCGGCAACGCCAAGACGGTACGCGTGGCCCTCGTAGAACAGAAACAGGGCTGGCCTCCCAAGGATCCCAGACTGCTGGCAGAGGCTACCATCAACGTCAGCAATGCTGAATGGACGAAATATGAGGCAGTGCTGACGCCCGACAGCACAAGCCAAAAGGCCGCACTGCAGATTCTCGTGCTCAACGAGGGTGACCTGGACATCGACCAGGTGTCGCTGATGCCGCAGGACACCTATAAGGGTCATGGCCTGCGCAAGGACCTGGCTCAGGCCCTCGCCGACCTGCATCCACGCTTCATGCGCTTCCCCGGCGGCTGTGTCGTACATGGCGGTGGTGACGGTTTCTGGGACACCTATCGCTGGAAGACCACCATCGGTCCGAAGGAACAGCGTCGCGGACTGAAAAACACGTGGGGCTACCACCAGAGCATGGGACTGGGCTACTATGAGTATTTCCAGTTCTGCGAGGACCTTAACATGCAGCCCGTGCCCATCTTGCCGTGCGGTGTGTCGTGCCAGGGCACCAATGGCGGCTGGAACATGTGGCCCCAGCAGGCGCAGGATGTCGTTCCCATGTCTGAGATGGACGAGTGGGTCCAGGACGCTCTCGACCTTATCGAGTGGGCCAACGGCGACCCTGCCACGTCGGAATGGGCCAGGAAGCGTGCTGATGCCGGCCACCCCAAGCCCTTCAACCTGAAGTACTTAGGCATCGGCAACGAGGAGAAGATATCCCCCGAGTTCTGCGAGCGTTTCAAGTATATGCATGAGCGCATCACGAAGGCTCACCCCGAGATTGTCATCGTCGGCACGGCCGGTCCCGGCTCACACCCCGAGAATCCCGACTACGAGAACGGCTGGAAGCTGGCTGACGAACTCGGCATGCCCATCATCGACGAGCACTACTACGAGCCCAACAAGTACTTCCTCAGCAGCCGCCAGTATGACCAGTATCCACGCGACCGCAAGACGAAGGTGTACCTGGGCGAGTATGCTGCCAAGGACAAGAAACTCATCGACGCCCTGGCAGAGGGCCTCTACCTGCTGCATGTCGAGCGCAATGCCGACGTCGTCGCGATGACCAGCTACGCTCCGCTGTTTGCCCGCAAGACCAATACCAACTGGAATCCCGACCTCATCTACTTCGACAATGAGCGTCCGTTCCTCACCTGCAGCTACTATGTGCAGCAGCTGTTCGGACTGTCCTGCGGACAGTACTACTATGGCAACTGCGTCACCTTCGAGGGAGATGCCGCCAACATCGAGCAGCCCCAGGCCGACGTTCACTATGGCCAGTCGGTCATCCTCAACGTCAAGACGCGCAAGTTGTATGTCAAGCTGGTCAACGCCGGTGCCGAGGCCAAGCAGGCCAAGGTCAACCTAGGCCGCTTTGGTCTGAAGAAGCAGGCTACGAAGACCATCATCAGCGGACAACCCGATGCCGAGAACAACTACGAGGCACAGCCCATCGTTCCCGCCATCGAGACCATCAAGGCCAAGAAGAAGTTCACCCTCGACCTGGCTCCCTACTCCATGGTTATGCTGGAATACTCACTGTAACTGCATCAACACCTAAAACATCGTAATGAAAAGAACACTCATCATGACGTGCATCACGACACTTTTTGCCGGCTGTAGCGCGCTCCCCAGCATGGACGAGCAGATTGACGAGCTCTATGAGCGCATGTCGCAGCCTGAGCGTATTGCCCAGTTGGGAAGCATGTATATGGACGACCTCTTCGATGACCAGGGAAAGCTGGACACGGCGAAATGCCGCCAGCTCATCCCCAACGGCATCGGACATTTCTCGCAGTTTGCCATGCAGAAGCCTATGGACCCCAACACGCTGCGCGACCGCGTGGCTGCCGTACAGGACTGGCTGATGCACCACACGCTTCAGGGCATCCCTGCCCTCTTCCACGAGGAGGTGCTGTCGGGTGTCAACACCCGCGGTGCCACCATCTATCCCCAGCAAATCGGGCAGGCCTGCTCGTTCAATCCCGTGCTGGCCGAGCTGAAGACGCGCCAGACCAGTACGGCGATGCGCAAGATGGGTGGTGTGCTGTCGCTGTCACCCATGGTGGACGTCTGCCGTACGCCCAGCTTCAACCGTCTGGAAGAGTCGTACGGCGAGGACGGCTACCTGTCTGCCGTCATGGGTGTGGCCTTTGTGCGCGGCCTGCAACAGGGCGACCTGCGCAAGGGCGTCGGAGCCTGCTCCAAGCACTACCTCGGCTACGGCGGTGGTGGTGATGCCGACGAACAGGAGCTGATGGAAGACATCCTGCTGCCCCACGAGGCCATGATTCGCCTCGCCGGCAGCCGTGCCGTCATGCCCGGCTACCATGCCATGGCCGACAGTACGGGCAAGAAAGTCAACTGTGTGGCTAACAGCAAGATACTGACCGACATCCTGCGCGGCTACTTAGGCTTCGACGGTATGGTAGTCAGCGACTACACTGCCATCGACCAGTTGTCCGACCAGCCTGACGTCGTCCACAAGGCCGCTGCCGCCATCAATGCCGGCTGTGATGTCGACTTCCCGTTTGGGGCCAACTTCAACCACCTGCAGGAAGCCATCGACCAGGGCCTGGTGAAGCCTGAGACGCTGGAGCGTGCCGTCAAGAACGTGCTGCGCTATAAGTTCCGCGCCGGCCTGATGGATCTGAAGCCCAACCTGTATAGTCAGGAGACCATCACCCTCGACAGCCCCGAGGAGCGCCAGACGGCCTACGACATCGCCACCCAGAGCGTCGTGCTGCTGAAGAACGACAGCAACATCCTCCCTCTTGGCACGTCAAATGTCAAACGTCAAACGTCAAACGTCAAAGTCCTGCTGACTGGTCCCAACGCCAACAGCATGTGGGCGATGTGCGGCGACTACAGCTTCCCCGCCATGTCGTACTTCTGGAAGAAGGTCGAGACCGACCTCGACCACCCGCATATCATCGGGCTGCTCGAAGGCATGAAAGACAGCAAACCCGAAGGAGTAGAGCTGCTCTATTCTCGTGGCTGCGACTGGACGGAGGAGATAGAGACCAAGTTCTCTGAATTGGGCGACGAGCGTGCCTGGGAATACGAAATCCTGCATCGCAAGGTGGACTCCGGCGAGAAGGCCGACGCAGCAGAAGCCCTGGCCCTGGCCAAGGATGCCGACGTCATTGTGGCAGCCATGGGTGAGAACGTGATGCTCTGCGGCGAGAACCGCGACCGTCAGGGTCTGCGCCTGCCCGGCAGACAGCAGCAGTATGTTGAGAGCCTGCTCGCTACGGGCAAGCCCGTCGTACTCGTGCTCTTTGGCGGTCGTGCACAGGTCATCAGCGGTCTTGCCGAACGCTGTGCTGCCGTCATCCAGGCCTGGTATCCGGGCGAGGAGGGCGGTCATGCCGTCGCCGACATCCTGTATGGCAAGGTGTCGCCCTCCGGCAAACTCAGCGTCAGCTATCCTGCCGAGGAGCTCTACAAGCCCATCTGCTATAATCAATTGTCAACTAGTAAATGTATGTGGCCTTTCGGCTATGGCCTCACCTATACCACGTTCGAATACAAGAACCTGCAGGTGAACGATGTCCAGACCACCGACGACGCTGTCGAGGTGACCTTCCAGGTGAAGAACACAGGTGAGCGCGCTGCCGACGAGATAGTCCAGCTATACCTGTCACCCAACGACAGCACGCAGCGGCTGCATCCCCTGCAGCTACAGGGTTTTGCCCGCGTACCGCTGGAGCCCGGTCAGACCAAGACCGTCACCACGCGCCTTTTTGTCGACCAGTTTGGCTACTACAGCCGTCAGGGCAGCCGTCGCCAGTGGAACATCGCTCCCGGCACGTACAAGGTCAAGGTGGGCGCATCGTCTGCCGACATCCGCCTCGAACAGCCGGTCGAGCTGAAGGGCAAGTCCATAGAAAAACCCCTCCGCGACCACTACTTCTCAGAGACCATCGTCAGCAAATAAACCAATCAACATCGAATATAGAACCGTATATATTTCAGGAAATATAAACATTATGAAACGCATCAGTATATTATTTTATCTTTTATATTTTATATTTAGCAGCGCAGTTGCGCAAAAGCCCGACCCGAACTTCTACATCTTCCTGTGTTTCGGACAGTCGAACATGGAGGGTGCTGCCCGTCCCGAGGCACAGGACCTGAAGAGTCCCGGCCCACGCTTCCTGTTGATGCCCGCCGTCGACTTCCCCGAACAGGGCCGTAAGCAGGGCGAGTGGTGCGAGGCCGTTCCCCCACTCTGCCGTCCCGGCACGGGTCTGACACCTGTCGACTGGTTCGGTCGCACGCTGGTGGAATCGCTGCCCGAGAACATCAAGATTGGCGTCATCCACGTCGCCATCGGCGGTATCGACATCAAGGGATTCCTGCCCGACAGCATCGACACCTACGTGAAGACCAAGTCTCCGGGCTGGATGAAGGGCATGCTGGCCGCCTACGACAACAACCCCTACCAGCGGCTGGTCACGCTGGCCAAGAAGGCCCAGAAGGACGGTGTCATCAAGGGCATCCTGATGCACCAGGGCGAGACGAACACGGGCGACCCGAAGTGGGCCGGCATGGTGCAGCAGGTGTATGACCACCTCTGCAGCGACCTGCAGCTGAAGCCCGAAGACGTCAACCTCTATGCCGGCAACATCGTGCAGGCCGGCGGTCAGGGTGTGTGCATCGGCTGCAAGAAGCAGATTGACGAGCTGCCCCAGACGCTGCATACCGCCCAGGTCATCTCGTCGGACGACTGCACAAACGGTCCCGACCGCCTGCATTTCGATGCCGCCGGCTATCGTGAGCTGGGCTGCCGCTATGGTGAGGCCGTGGCGCGCTTCTTAGGCTACGAACCCAAGCGCCCGTATATCGAGATGCCCAAGAAGATTGAGGTTCCTGCCGATGCCTTCATCGCCGAGACCACCATTCCCGGCAACGACTTCCCGAAGGTCGACAAGGAGGGCCGTGCCTACTTCCGCATCCAGGCTCCGCAGGCCCGCAAGGTGGTGGTAGACATCTGCAACAAGAAGTACGACATGCTACCCGACGGCAAGGGCGGCTTCATGGCCCAGACCGACCCGTTGCCCGTGGGTTTCCACTACTACTTTATGAATATCGACGGCGTGAACTTCGTCGACCCCGCCTCTGAGACCTTCTTCGGCTGCAACCGCGAGGCGGGCGGCATCGAGATTCCCGAGGGTCCCGAGGGTGACTACTACCGTCCGCAGGTGGGCATTCCTCACGGTCAGGTGCGCAGCATCTACTACCACAGCCCCAACTCGCAGTTTGGCGAGTGGCGCCATGCCTTGGTCTATACGCCTGCTGAGTATGAGCTGGCGAAGAATGCCAAGAAGCGCTATCCCGTGCTCTACCTGCAACATGGCATGGGCGAGGGTGAGACCAGCTGGGCCCTGCAGGGTAAGATGCAGCACATCATGGACAACGCCATTGCCGCCGGCGACGCCGTGCCAATGCTTGTCGTCATGGAGAGCGGCGACATCAAGCAGCCGTTCCGTGGCGGCAACAACCAGGCCGGACGCTCGGAGTATGGCGCCTCGTTCTATCCCGTGCTGCTGAACGACCTCATCCCCTACATCGACCAGCACTTCCGCACGAAGTCCGACCGCGAACACCGTGCCATGGCCGGCCTCAGCTGGGGTGGTCACCAGACCTTCGACGTAGTACTCCAGAACCTCGACAAGTTCGCCTGGCTCGGCACCTTCAGCGGCGCCATCTTCGGCCTGGACGTGAAGACAGCCTACGACGGCGTCTTTGCCAATGCCGACGAGTTCAACAAGAAGGTACACTACATGTATATGAACTGGGGTTCCGACGACTTCATCAAGAGCGGTCCCATCGTCGAGCAGCTGCGCGCACTGGGCATCAAGGTCGATGCCAGCGAGTCGGCCGGCACGGCTCACGAGTTCCTGACCTGGCGCCGCGGCCTGCATGAGTTCATCCCCCACCTCTTCAAGAAATAAATTAACGCAATCATTATTAACTATTCATCTCATTCAGTCATGATTAACTATTTTAAAACCATTACAGAAATGAAACAGACTTTTCGAACACTGTGCGCCACGATGCTGGTGCTGAGCGCCATGCCACTATGGGCACAGTGGGGTCGCGGACCTGTCGACCCGCATCCCGAACTGGGACTGAAGGACGCCTACAAGGACTACTTCCTGATTGGCGTGGCCTTGAACCAACGTAACGTCAGCAACGACGAACAGCAACAGCTTGCCATCAAGGAGTTCAGCAGCATCACGGCCGAGAACGACATGAAGCCCGGCGAACTGCACCCCAAGGAGGGTGTGTGGGACTTCAGCAAGGCCGACAAGATTGCTGACTTCTGCCGCAAGAACGGCATCAAGCTGCGCGGCCACTGCCTCTGCTGGCACTCGCAGTTTGCCGACTGGATGTTCACTGACAAGAAGGGCCGCGAGGTCAAGAAGGAAGTCTTCTACAAGCGTCTGCGCGACCACATCCATACCGTTGTCAACCGCTACAAGGACGTCGTCTATGCCTGGGACGTGGTGAACGAAGCCATGAGCGACAACGCCCGCCCGCAGTTTGTGGACGGCAAGATGGTGCCTGGCAACCCCTATCGCGAAAGCCGTCACTACAAGCTCTGCGGCGACGAGTTCATTGCCAAGGCCTTCCAGTTTGCCCACGAGGCCGACCCCAACGCCCTGCTGTTCTATAACGACTACAACGAGTGCGACCCCGGCAAGCGCGACCGTATCTATAATATGGTAAAGAAGATGCAGGATGCCGGCGTGCCCATCCACGGCATCGGCATGCAGGGTCACTACAACGTCTACGGTCCCTCTGAGGAGGACATCGACGCTGCCATCACCAAGTACTCCGAGCTGGTGAAGCATATCCACGTCACCGAGCTGGACATCCGCATGAATACCGAGATGGGCGGTCAGCTGCGCTTCTCGCGCGGCGAGGCCAAGCCCGTGCCCGGCTACATGAACACCCTGCTCACCGACCAGTACAACCGCATCTTCAAGATTCTCCGCCGCCACAAGGACGTCATCGACTGCGTGACCTTCTGGAACCTCGGCGACCGCGACTCGTGGCTGGGCGTCAACAACCACCCCCTGCCCTTCGACGAGCAGTACAAGAAGAAGCCCGCCTACTTTGCCATCCGCGACTTCGACGCCGCCCTGGACAATGCACAGCCCAAGGAGGACTTCGTCTCCAACCCCTGCAACCAGCCCGGCCAGCATTACCCCATGATCAACAGCGAGGGCTATGCCCGCTTCCGTGTAGAAGCCCCCGATGCCAAGTCGGTCATCGTCAGCCTAGGCCTCGGTGGTCGTGGCGGCACCGTGCTGCGCAAGGATAAGGACGGCATATGGACAGGTACCACCGAAGGTCCCATGGACCCGGGCTTCCACTACTACCACCTGACCATCGACGGCGGCACCTTCAACGACCCCGGCACACACAACTACTTCGGCTCCTGCCGCTGGGAGAGCGGCATCGAGATTCCCGCCCCCGACCAGGACTTCTTCCAGTGCCGTCAGGACATCCCGCATGGTACCATCACCGAGGTCCTCTACCCCTCGGCCAGCACAGGCCAGATGCAGACCGCCATGGTCTACCTGCCACCGACGTACGGCAAGCTGGTCGACAAGAAGGGACGACCCGTCAAGGCCGGCAAGAAGGGCCTGCAGGAGCGTTTCCCCGTCCTCTATCTGCAGCACGGCTGGGGTGAGCACGAGACCAGCTGGAGCCGTCAGGGGCACGCCGGCCTCATCATGGACAACCTCATTGCCGAGGGAAAAATCCAGCCGTTCATCATCGTCATGGCCTACGGTCTGACCAACGATATCAAGTTCGGCACCATCGGCCAGTTCACCGCCAAGGAGTTCGAGACGCTGCTTGTCGATGAGCTCGTGCCCTTCATCGATGCCAACTACCTCACCAAGGCTGACAAGTGGAGCCGTGCCATGGCCGGTCTCTCCATGGGTGGCGTCGAGACCAAGCTCATCACCCTGCGCCGGCCGGAAGTATTCGGCTACTGGGGACTGCTCAGCGGCGGCACCTACATGCCCGACGACATCAAGGATGCCAGCGCCGTGCGCCTCATCTTCGAGAGCACCGGTTCCAAGGAGAATCCTGACGGCATCAACAAGAGCGTCGAGGCTCTGAAGGCTGCCGGCATCAATGCCGTCGGCCACGTCTCCGACGGCACCGCCCATGAGTTCCTCACCTGGCGCCGCGCCCTCCACGAGATGGCTCCCCTGCTGTTCAAGTAAAGATGCATCATAGATAAAAGAACACGCCCCCTCGTTAGACAGCTAACGAGGGGGCGTATTGTATGCTTCAGCAAAGGGGGTTACTTGGCGATGCGCTTGTGTCCGTTCTCAATGACGACACCTCTGTATTCCTCGCCTACACGCTGGCCTTGCAGGTTGTAGCGTGCACCGTCGTGCTGTGCAGAGACCGTCGTGCCGACAATGCCCGACGGGCTGCCGCCTGTGATGACGACCTCGGTACTTGTCGGAATATCGCTGCCGTCGGCATTGACTACCCAAATTCCGTTGTCTGAGATACGTGCTCCCGCAGGCTGCGTGACGCTGACACCCTCGCCAAGCTGTATGCCGCCACGCATCTCTATCTGCCCACGGCCTCCATCGTATGCACCCGAGGCTTTGAGCGTGCCATAATTGATGACCAGTTTGGCATTGGTATCTCCATACACACCTTGATTATATCCTATGCTGATGAGCGTGGCATTACCGTCAATGACAAGCGTTGCCCCTTCCTTGAGGTATGTAGCTATGTGTAGGATACCACTGACGGCTTTACAGGTCAGCGAACCGCTACCTGTCAGCGTTACCTTTGTATCGACACCGCACTCGAGTGGGTAGCCCCATGTCTTATCCACATCGTATAGGATTTCATTCTCGCCCACCAGCTCCAGAATCAAGCTCATGCTCCCACCGATAGCTAAAGTAGTGTAATAGCCTCCGTTCAGCGCTTTCAGCTTGGCACCGTTGAGCGTCAGCTTGGGTGTGCTGCCGTCGGTAGAGAATGTCACGGTGCCGGCTGTCAGCAGCCCTGCGTCGGTGAGCAGGGTGGTCAGGTTGTCTTTGTTGGCATCGGTCACCCGTACGACATCGTTGTCGAAATAAATGGGATAATCCTCCGCTTGTGCGGTAATGACTGCCGCCATAAGGACGGCGATGGAAAGTAAAAGTCTCTTTTTCATACGCTATCAGTTTTGTTGATGATGTTGTTTGTTGCTTGCAAAGATAGGCATTATTTAGTTAACAAGTGTCACCCCCCCTTAAATAATGTTAATGGTACACAAAAAAGAGAGGTTGCCGCCGGTAGAGCAACTGTCGTCCGCACGGAGCGGATGCCATCTCCGCACGGCGCGGATGCCATCTCCGCACGGCGCAAGAAACATCTCCGCACGGCGCAAGAAAATTTCCTGCACGGCGTAATGATGTAACAGTTGCCGGGCGAAGAGAGGCATTCTTCGGTTCGGAAACAGCATCTTTTCTGGTCAGAAGCAGCATCTTTCTGACTCGAAAACAGCATCTTTTCTGGTCGGAAACAGCATGTTTTCGGCCAAAAGTGTAGCTTTCAGTGTAGGTTTAGTGTAGCTTTAGTGTAGTTTCAGTGTAGTTTTTGTGTAGTTTTTGTGTAGTTTTATTTTTCATCAAAACACTAATATCCAATGCGTTATATCAAAAATGTAGTTAGTGTAGTTGGTATTACATTATTTTTGACAGGTCACACCTCAATGGAAACGTGCCTGTCCCCCCCAGGCAGACAAAAAAGAAGCCTATTTGTTTGGCAGTTTCCTTTCTTCTTCGTATCTTTGCAGTGACTATCAAACACAAAGCATGATGTAATCAATAACATCCCCAAGACAACATGAAGAAAACGATTCTTTTTGCAGCCATCGCACTGACTGTTTGCGCTACTGTCTCAGCAGCAGAAGCAGTAAAGGCAACGGTTCACGCTGACCAGGCGGGAGCCAAAATCAACCGCGAGATTTACGGACAGTTCTCTGAACACCTGGGCACCTGTATCTATGGTGGCCTCTGGGTGGGCGAGGACTCTAAGATTCCTAACATCCAGGGTTATCGCAAGGACGTGTTCGAGGCACTGAAGGCACTGAAGGTGCCCGTGCTGCGCTGGCCTGGCGGCTGCTTTGCCGACGACTATCACTGGATGGACGGCATAGGGCCGAAGGACAAGCGTCCGTCGCTGCGCAACAACAACTGGGGCGGTACCATCGAGGATAACTCGTTTGGCACACATGAGTTTTTGAATCTCTGCGAGATGCTGGATTGCGAGCCTTATATCAGTGGTAATGTAGGTTCTGGTACGGTGAAGGAGATGGCGCAGTGGGTAGAGTATATGACCAGCGACGGCGACACACCAATGGCTCGTCTGCGTCGTCAGAACGGACGTGAAAAGGCTTGGCACGTGAAGTACTTCGGTATCGGTAACGAGGCCTGGGGCTGCGGTGGCAACATGACACCTGAATACTATAGCGATGAATTCCGCAAGTTCAACACCTATCTGCGCGACTATACTGGCAACAAGCTTTATCGCATTGGCAGCGGTGCTTCTGACTACGACTATAAGTGGACAGAGGTGTTGATGGACAAGATAGGCAACCGTATGCAGGGCGTATCCCTACATTATTACACCTGTTCTGGATGGGACGGACCGAAGGGTTCTGCCACCAAGTTCGACAACGACCAGTACTACTGGGCATTAGGGAAATGCCTGGAGATTGAAGAGGTGATAAAGAAGCACAAGGCCATTATGGACGAGAAAGACCCGAAGGGCAAGGTGGGTCTGCTCGTTGACGAGTGGGGCACTTGGTGGGACGAGGAGCCTGGTACCATCAGTGGACACCTGTATCAGCAAAATGCGCTACGCGATGCTTTTGTGGCTTCGCTGTCGTTGAATGTGTTCCATAAATATACCGACCGTGTGAAGATGGCGAATATCGCCCAGATTGTCAACGTGCTACAGTCAATGATTCTGACCGACCAGGAAGGCACTGGTCACATGGTGCTCACGCCGACATATCATGTGTTTAAGATGTATACGCCGTTCCAGGAGGCTACTTACCTGCCTGTTGACCTACCCACAGAGACTATTCAGGTGAGTAAGGCTTACTTCAAGGAGAAGGAAGGCGCGAAGGATGCCGGCTATCGTCCTTGTCCAATGCTCTCTGCTTCTGCAGCGAAGACCACAGACGGCAGTCTGGTGCTGGCTATCACCAACGTAAGCCTCGACAAGGCTCAGACTATCGACTTCCAGTTGGCAGGCTATCAGGCCAAGACCGTGAGCGCTGAGATTCTGACCTCGAAGAAGGTGGATGACTTCAATGACTTCCAGCATCCGGATGTAGTATCACCCAAGCCCTATAAGGATGCCAAGCTGAAGAAGGACATCGTCACTGTGAAAGTGCCTGCCAAGTCCATCGTTGTTCTGAACATCAAATAAATAAGTAACGGTCACCGCAGTTGAGGTGACCGTTACCCGATAGGCTGTTTCTTGTCGATGATTTCCTTCTTGATGTCTTCCAAAATACGGCGGAAAGGCACCGAGAGCATATAGCCGTAATTCTTCTTCAGCATCTGGCGGATGTCCTGCACGGAATGCTCGTAGCACGACATCTCGTTCTGTTTCTGCATGTGATGGACGGCAGTACGTGCTATCTCGTCCTGACGCTCCTGGCGCAGCCAGTTGCACACCTTGGTTAATATAGGCACCACCACCGTGTCGAACAGGGCATGTCCCTGCACATAGAGGTAGGTAGTCTGGGGCGTCACACCCAGCGACTTGATGCTGTCCTTGGTCTGCAGGTAGTCCTCTTTGTGGCCTGGGAAATCGTGCTGCAACTGACGCACCTTCACCCCGACCTTATGGCGCAGACGGGCGATGCTCTCCCCTGGATTGTCGATGGTGAAGCCTCCCGGGTCGACAACGCGGTTGAAGTCAGACAACGAGAACTTGTTGTGCAGCCCCTTGCGATAGGCCAGTACCGACCAGACGAACAGCGGGAAGATGGCCTCGCTGTACTGCTGCAGGTAGTCCTCGAAGTCGAAAATGCGATGGTCGTTGAGCGTCACCGCCACACAACAATCGTGCAGCGAGGGTGCATAACACTGGAGGTTCTCAATGGCGTAGGCGTAGGTATGGAAGACGTAGGGATTGTCGAGCACCTTCTGCGACTGCAGTGTAGCACGCTGCAACAGATAGTCGAAGTCGGCATCGACACACGCTATCATGGCCGGTCCCAGCCCAGGCAGCGACAGTGCGGCCTTTTTGCCCCGGTCCAGTTTCTTGTGCGATGGCAGCATGACCTCGAAATAGCGAGTGTTGTCCTCGAAGCGGCTGAGCACGGTACGCCAGAAGAAGATGTCGTCGTAACTCTCGACATACGCCACAATGCGTTGCCGTTCCTGCTTCTTCAGCTTGTTTGCCGCCTCGACGTACTGCGAGTTGAGATTATCCTTCAGTCTACTGGGCATAATTGTCAATTATCAATTGTCAATTATCAATTATAAGGTAATGTCACTCACTTCCGTCACCTTGTCTATCCAGCCATTCATGATGACTGCCGGCGAGTGGGTCGTCAGGATAATCTGCACCTGCGGGTTCAGCTCCACGATGAGGTCGATGAGCCGCTTCTGCCATTCGATATGCAGGCTGACCTCGGGTTCGTCCATGAACAGCACGTAGGGTTGCTGGTCCTCGACGAGCACCGTCAGCAGGATGGCCAGCATCTGCTTCTCGCCCGACGACAGCTGGTAGGGCAGCAGCGTCTCGCCAATCTGCGAGAAGCGAATCTCGTTCTCTGTACGCACCATCTTCTTACCCGTCTCCTGGAACAAGTCGTCCACCATATCCTGAAAGCGCGCCTTGGGCTGCGACAACTGCTGGGCCGCATCGGTATGCCCCTGTTGCAATTCAGAGATGATACGATTGCCGATATTCACCTGATAGTCCAGGTACTTACGCTGCAAGTGGTACAGCTGGAAGTCGAGGGCCGACCGGATACGGCTGTCCACCATGTTCAGCGTTTCGTTGTCAAGCATCGGAGAGTCCAGCGAGCGGATGACGTCAAACCTGACGTGCGTGGCATCCTCGGGCTCTGCCGTGATATGCACGCCTTTCAGCAGGTGGTTCTGCAGGTCGCCATTGGTGCTGATGCTGCGAAACACCTTGTTGAGAATGGTACTTTTTCCTACACCATTGATGCCGCTGAGGATATTCACCTGAGGGTCCAGCGTCCACAAAATATGCTTCTTGCCACTCCACAGCGCATCTATTTCTATCTGTTTGATGTTTGTCGCGTACTTCATAGCCTGATGTTTTATGGGGCAAATATACGAAATAATTACGAATAATGAATGCTGAATTATAAATTATTTCGTACTTTTGCACGCGAAAGACTATAATCATGATAAAAACTGATACAAAACAAGCCCTCATAGCCCATCTGGCCATGTTTGGTGCATGTGCCGGCTGGGGGCTGATGGCACCTATTGGCAAGGACGCCATGACACACGGATTCGACGGCAGCAGCATGGTAACCTTCCGCGTGGTCGGTGCATGCATACTCTTCTGGATAGCAGCGCTCTTCGCACCCAAGGAGCACGTACCCCGCAAGGACAAGCTGATGTTTATCGGCGCTGCCGTCTTCGGACTCATCTGCAACCAGTGCTGCTACACCATCGGACTGTCCATCACGTCACCCATCAATGCCTCCATCGTCACCACCAGCATGCCCATCTTTGCCATGCTGCTGGCAGCGCTCATCCTGAAAGAGCCTATCACTGGCAAGAAAGCGCTGGGTGTGCTCATGGGCTGCAGTGGTGCACTGATACTGATTCTGACGTCGGCAGCGGCTGCCAGCGACAGGGTGGGCGACATCCGCGGCGACCTGCTCTGTCTGTCTGCACAGTTCTCCTTCGCCCTCTACTTGTCGCTCTTCAATCCACTCATCCGACGCTATAACGTCTTCACCATCAACAGATACATGTTCTCGTGGGCAACACTGCTGCTGCTGCCATTCACCTTCGTGCATGTGAAAGGGGTATTGGCAAAACCAATACCAACAACAACCTGGTGGGAGGTGGCGTATGTCGTATGCATCGGGACGTTCCTGGGCTACATCCTCACCATGATAGGACAGCGCACGCTGCGCCCCACCGTGGTCAGCGTCTACAACTACGTGCAGCCCATTGTATCGGTAGCGGCATCGCTGCTCATGGGCATTGGCGTCTTGAAGCCAACCCACGCACTGGCCGTCGTACTGGTGTTCAGCGGTGTGTGGCTGGTGACGAAGTCGAAGTCACGCAAGGACATGGAAGAACAGAAAAAGTGACTGGATTCCAGTCACTTTTTCTATTGTGTCGACACTTGGACTCGAACCAAGGACCCCCACCATGTCAAGGTGATACTCTAACCAGCTGAGCTATGCCGACCTATTCTTGTGCGCCTGACAGGACTCGAACCTGCACATCGCGAGATACTAGATCCTAAGTCTAGCGCGTCTACCAATTCCGCCACAGGCGCTTCCTGTTCAAACGCGGGTGCAAAGGTACACATTTATTTTCAAACCACCAAATTATTCGGCTAAAACTTTTCGTGCAGCCTCGATGATGTTATCAATGCCAGCGGCAGTGTCTTCATCGGTGAGGGCGACGGGAATGTCGGCATCAATGCCAAACTCGGTGTCGTGCTTCTGGGCATCATACATGGGACAAGCGGAGAATCGCACGCTCCAGCCATTGGGCAGCGAACTATTCATGGGCATGCCCGAGCCGCCGCCGGTATGGTCGCCTACAATCTTCACATTGGGCAGGGCATGCATAATGACGGCGAAGTCGTTGGCAGCACTAAAGACGCTGCGGTTGGTGAGCACACAGACACCGCGGTGCCAGCGCAGTCGGCTGGAAGGTTCCAAATAGCGAGGCTCCATGTCGGAGAAGTCGCTATGCCCTACCCCTGTCTTGTGGCGCATGTAGCCCACAAGTGTTTTCTGCTGCACGAAGCGAGCTGCCAGCCGTTCTGCCGTCGTCAGGTCACCGCCGCCGTTGTTGCGGATGTCAATGATGACACCACGACAGAGTGAGAGATAGCTAAGACAGTCGTCGAGGTTTGACTCGCCGACGGGCGACTGGAACGACTCGTAGCGTATGTAGCCGATGTTATCGTCGAGTACACGATAGCGCAGACCTGCGGCAATCTTATAGTCGGTACCCATATAGTGTCGCTCCAGCGTGTCGCTGAAGTTCTGAGGGTAGTCCTCGTACCATGCCCAGTAGCGCCCGTAGTCCATGGAGGTGGTGAGGTTGACGTGACCGTCGCGCAGTTCGGCAAGCATATCTGTCAGCACCTCGAAGAGCTGTACGTCGGTCATCTTGTCGCTCACGCGTACCTTATATCTCTGGTAGACCTCGTTCCAGTCCAGTCCGTAGGCGTGCTGCTTATAGTCGAAGAAGCAGTAGCGCTGGTCCACCATCTGCCACAATGCCTCGAAATTGCCAGTAGGCGTGTCGGCATACTCCTCGTTGTCGACGCACGACAGGAAGAGGAGGAAGGAAGAAAGGAGGATACAGAACGATATAGATGACAATAGCTGTTTCATAGTTAACGAGGGATGATGCTGAAACTCTTGATGATGCCGATGAGGGCGCGATGAGTATAGACGTGCTGTTTGATACTGTTGATGTCGGCCTGCTGGAAGTTGCCCAGATAGCCCAGACGCAGCGTGATGCGCCTTGACAGGCGTGTATCGAGGGTCAGCACGGTACGCCACTCGGGGGCAGACAGGGTGGTGGTAGGCACAATGTTGTGGTCGTAGTTGCCGCATGAGAATATCTCGTAGTACGACTGTCCGTAGTTGGGAGAAAAGCGGATACCTGCCAGGTGGGCAGCCAGTTCGCAACGTACCGTGAAGGGGATATTCCACAACTGGAAACGGTAGGTGGCGGAGCCTACGGGCATGACATTCAGGGCGAAACGTGCCTGGGCAGGGTTGTTGCCGTTGGCGGTATTGTAGATGACGCCCAACGTGGTGTTTATAACACCGCCAGCCTGCAGTGCCAGCCGTCCGTCCAGCAGTTTCCATGTGCGCAGACGTCCCAGATAGAGGTTGTAGGCGGCTTCCAGTTCATCGCGATTGTCAGCTCGGTCATGAACAGAGCTGATATCGGCCTCATGCTCGACGAGTGTCGACCAGCAGCGGTTTGGTCGCAAATATTCCGAGGTGGACAGGAACGTCAGGCCAAGGCCCGAGAAATGCTCCTGCGACAGGTAGGTGTCGAGCACGCGTGTAGAACCAATGCCCAGCATGTTGCTGCGAACGGTGACCGTCAAGCTGTCAGCAGCAGACTGTGACAGGGCCTCACTATATGGGCAGATAGCCAGAACGAAGGTGAACAGCAGGCTATAGATAGTCTTCATCTGTAAACAGGGATTGCTGACCAGTCAGTTCGTCGAACACCTGCTGCTGGCTCTTGCCAGCGTCAGGGTCGAGGTTTTCGTCTTCTTCCAGAGAGTCTTGGTCTTCGGCTCCATCCTCAGCGGGAAGCTCGGGAAAGCGCGTGGGCTCCAGTTCCTCAATAGTGGCTATCTCGAAGGTTGTCAGACGTTTGCCCTTGGCCTTGAAGCCCTTGACGGCAATGAACTGCTCGACGTCGACCTCCTCGCTACCGCGGAAGGCATCGCCGCCGCCATAGGTCACCAGCAAGCGAGGATAAGGGGTATCAGTGAGCAGTATCTGCTGCGAGTTGACATTCTCACCCAGATAGTTTTGCTTGCGCTTGGTTGCCTCCATGAGGAAGCGCTTCACGTAGGGATAGCCCTGATTATCGGCATCGTAGAGCACACAACTCCACACTTTGTCAGCCTCGTACTTCTCAATGCGCTGAATGTTGTCCTCAAAGTGCACATTGGGGTCGAAGTGAGTCAGGTAGTAGTCGCCGTTCTGGAGGAGAACCAGGATGCTGTCGCCATCGTTGAACTCACCCAGCAAGTGTCCGTGCTCGTCGTAGTTCAGACGGTTGACGTCGGGGTCATACCACACCTTACGTCCGCCTAATGTGGAATGTCCGTGGCTCTTCAACCCGATGCGATGCACCTGGAACTTGGTGAGCAGATTGCCCTTGGCCGCACGTCCCTTGATGAGCACCTCGGAGAAGTCCTTGTCGAAGAAGACGCGTTTGAGCTTGGGCGCCGGGTCGAGCGTTACCTTGATAATTTCCGCCTCGCCGTTGGGGTTAGCAGTAAAATAGATGACACGCGAGCCCTCGGTGCCTGCCGTCAAGTCATACTCGCGGTCACGGGTGATAGCGGCCACATTGAAGCGCTTGATATAATAGAAGCCTTTACGTCCGTCGCGATAGACGGCATTGTAGATGGTACGCTGGTCGTTCTTCTTGAACACGCCAAGCCACAGGACGTTCTTGCCGACAAACAGCTTGTCGGCCACCCTCACAACCTTGAATTTACCGTCCTTGTAGAAGATGATGATGTCGTCGATGTCGGAGCAGTTGCACACAAACTCGTCCTTTTTCAGTCCCGTGCCGATGAAACCGTCCTGGCGGTTGATATACAGTTTCTGGTTGGCCTCGACAACCTTCGTAGCCTCAATGGTGTCGAAGTTGCGAATCTCCGTCAGACGCGGATGGTCCTTGCCGTACTTGTCCTTCAGGAACAGGAACCACTGTGCCGTCACCTCTACGAGGTTGGCCAGGTCGCGGTCTATCTCGTCGATTTCAGCCTTGATACGAGCCATCAGCTCCTCGGCCTTGTCCTTGTTAAACTTCAAGATACGCTGCATCTTGATTTCCAGCAAGCGCAAGATGTCGTCCTTGGTCACCTCGCGAATCATCTGCGGATAGTAAGGCGTCAGACGGTCGTCGATATGCTCACAGACGCTGTCGACGTCGGGAGCCTGCTCAAATTTCTTGTCCTTATAGATGCGCTCCTCGATGAAAATCTTCTCCAGCGAGCAGAAGTGCAGTTGTTCCAGCAGCTCTCCCTTGCGTATTTCCAGTTCCTGACGGATGAGGTCCTTGGTGCGCTCCACGCTATGGCGCAGCACGTCGCTGATGGTCAGGAACTGCGGCTTATTGTCCTCGATGACGCAACAGTTGGGAGAGATATTGATCTCGCAGTCGGAGAAGGCATAGAGGGCGTCGAGCGTCTTGTCGCTACTGACGCCAGGTGCCAGCTGCACCTGTATCTCCACCTTCGCCGCCGTCAGATCCTCCACATGGCGGGCCTTAATCTTACCTTTGTCGACGGCTTTCAGAATGCTGTCGATAAGTGTCTCAGTGGTCTTGGAATAGGGTATCTCGCGGATGACCAGCGTCTTCGGGTCGAGCTTCTCAATCTTGGCACGCACCTTCAGCACACCACCGCGCTGACCGTCGTTATACTTGCTGACGTCGATGGAACCGCCCGTCGGGAAGTCGGGATAGAGGTGGAACTCCTCGCCGTGCAGGTAGCTTACCGCAGCGTCGCAGATTTCCACGAAATTATGCGGCAGCACCTTCGTCGACAAGCCCACGGCAATACCCTCGGCACCTTGTGCCAGCAGCAGCGGGTATTTCACAGGTAGCGTGATGGGCTCCTTGTTGCGCCCGTCATACGACATCTGCCACTCGGTGGTCTTGGGGTTGAAGACGCAGTCGAGGGCGAATTTCGACAGGCGCGCCTCGATGTATCGGGGGGCAGCCGCCTTGTTGCCCGTCAGGATGTTGCCCCAGTTACCCTGTGTGTCGATGAGCAGGTCCTTCTGTCCCAGCTGCACCAGGGCATCGCCGATGGAGGCGTCGCCATGGGGATGGAACTGCATGGTGTGGCCCACGATGTTCGCCACCTTGTTGTAGCGTCCGTCATCCATGCGCTTCATGGAGTGCAGGATACGACGCTGCACGGGTTTCAGTCCGTCCTCGATGTGCGGAACAGCGCGGTCGAGGATGGTGTACGAGGCATAGTCCAGAAACCAGTTCTGGTACATGCCTGACAGGTGGTGCACGGCAGCCGCGTCGAAGCGGTTGACGGGTTTATAGTCAGAGTGTCCCTCGCCAGCCTCGTCCTGCTCCAGCGCATCGTTCTCCATCATTTCGTCTTTGATTTCGTCATCCATAGGAAGTAGTAATCAGATATTTTCGTGCAAAAGTACAAAAAAAAAGCGATATGACCAAATTTCAAACGAACGAAAAAAAACAACCTTAGGTTGAAAGCCCAAGGTTGTTTGTATTCGGAATCGGGAGCCGGGACTCCCTTGACGCTTACTTCACCACAATCTTCTTGCCATTGACGATGTTGATGCCGCGCTGCAGCTGATTCAGGCGAACACCCTGCAGGTTGTAGATGACCTGACTGTCGGAAGCGGTAGTGCGGACTGTGTGGATGCCGGTAACGACGCCATCGGTGGTCATGGGGGCTATCTGCCAGCGAGCACCATTGTAGGTCACCAGACCAGTGATGCCGGTAATGTCCGAAGGCCACTCATAGCCATAGTCATAGAGCATAAAGTCGTCATTCAGCTGGATGCGTGCATCACCCTGGGTAGCATAGTAGAAACGGCCAGACTTCTCGACAGCAATTCCAGACAGTTTCATGACGCGGCCATGGTTGGCTTCCTGGGCAGCCTCAGCAACAGTAGCCTCGACAGCAACCACCTCACCCTCAGTAGCGGTGAAAGTCAGCGAACTGGTATAATCGTTCTTGTTGAGTAGGTGTTCCTTCAAGTCAGGATAGGTACCCATATAGTCGAGTTCCTTGACTTCCTTTTCACCCAAGATGTAGCCATTCAGAATGTCGCCATTGTTGATGGTGATGCCCGAACGTTTCAGGTTCAGTTCGGTGATACCTGTCTCGTCCTCAACGTATGCGAGGTTGAAGAGCGGGTTGAAGGCATTGACGCGGGCGTTGTTGAGGAGGAACTTAACGGTCTTGCCGTTTTCTACGGCGTTAAAATCAGCCACAGTGGCAGCCTCTACCTCGAAGGCGGCAGCAGCAGGTTGTGAGCCATGCCACTGGATGAAACCAAGGTCAGTATGGTCGGTAGCTCCGTTGGCAGCGGCAATCTTGTCGGCAATAGCATCGGTAACAACATAATACAAGCGGTCGCCATCGCTGAACGTAGCCTGGTTATACTTACCATCAACAGCAGGAACACGCTTGAAGCCAACACTACCGGCATAAAAGACCTTGCTGATGACCACATTGCCACTGGTAGAGCCTCCACTGGGCTTCTGCTATTTGGCTTCGATGGCTGTTGTTCCAACCAGCAACATGCCGACTGTGAGCGCCAGCATCTTCAGAGTAGAGAATTTATTCATAAGCTATTGTTTCTTGATTAATAAAATAAATAATGTGTACCTTGGTGTAAAGGTACACATTTAAAATGAATTATACAATACTCTGTAGTAGGTATTTTACTTCACGTTGCCAACTTTTATGAGATATTCACCAATCTGGACGGCATTCAGGGCTGCGCCCTTGCGAATCTGGTCGCCGGAGAGCCAGAAGGTCAGGCCGTTCTCGTCAGAGAGGTCCTTGCGCACACGACCGACATAGACGTCGTCCTTGCCGGCAGTCTCCAGCGGCATGGGGTAAGTGAGCGTTGCGGGGTCGTCGACCAGCGTACATCCGGGAGCAGCGGCGATGGCCTGCTGGGCTTCCTCGACGCTGATGGGACGCTCGGTCTCGATCCACACACTCTCAGAATGGCTACGTAACGAGCTGACACGAACACACATAGCCGAGCACTTGGCATCGGTATGCATGATCTTCTGCGTCTCGTTATACATCTTCATCTCCTCCTTGGTATAGCCGTTGGGCTGGAAGACATCAATCTGAGGAATGACATTGTAGGCCAGCTGGTGGGGGAACTTCTTCACGGTCTTCACCTCACCGTCCTCGACCATCTCCTTATACTGCTGCTGCAGTTCGGCCATGGCAGCGGCGCCGGCACCCGAAGCACTCTGATAGCTGGAGACGTGGATGCGCTTGATGTGGCTGAGCTGCTCCAGGGGCTGCAGCACGACGACCATCATGATGGTGGTGCAGTTGGGGTTGGCAATGATGCCACGGGGACGGTTCAAGGCATCCTCGGCATTGCACTCGGGCACTACCAAGGGTACGTCATCGTCCATGCGGAATGCGCTGGAGTTGTCAATCATCACAGCACCATACTTCGTGATGGTTTCTGCAAACTCCTTCGACGTGCCTGCACCGGCCGAGGTGAAGGCGATATCAATGTCCTTGAAGTCGTCGTTGTGCTGGAGCAGCTTAACGGTCAGCTCCTTGCCACGGAAGGTATATTTCGTGCCTGCCGAGCGCTCGGAACCAAAGAGCACGAGTTCGTCCATCGGGAAATTTCTCTGGTCAAGGATGCGTAAGAACTCCTGACCCACGGCGCCTGAGGCACCCACAATAGCTACTTTCATCTTGTCTATCTTTCTGTATTAAATCCTTGCAATGTCTCAAATTTCGGGTGCAAAGGTAAGCAAATTATCCGAAATACGTATCATCTTCTTTCTTTTTTTCACTTTTTCACCCATCGCGGCTGTCATTTTGCTACTTGGAAAGCGTTACCGACAGGCTTGAACCATCGTAGTGGACGTCCTGCCGGCGGCCATCAGGCAGCACTACGGTAAACTGGCGGCTCTGCAACATACCGGGATAGCTGCCCTGGCGGGCAGCGATGGTCAGCGTAGCCGTCTTGTCGTTCCACTGCATCTGAATGGTGCTGTAGGCCCCCTGCTCGTAGCGGTAGCTGTCGCCCTCGTCCTCGTAGAGCGTGAAGGAGCCGTCGGCACCCGGATAGACGCGCAGTTCGAGGTTGTCCCAGGCTTTCTCACCCACATACTGCATCTCAGGTCCCAAGGGCAGGATGCTGCCGGCACGCACGAACATGGGGACGCGGTTGAGGGCAGTCTCGATGGTGACGTCCTGACCGCCCTTATACTGCTTGCCCGTCCAGAAGTCGTACCACACGGCATCCTTGGGCAGGTATTTGGTGGCGGTCCTGGCGGCGGTCCAGTCGATGGCTCCGATGGCAGAACCATCGGAAACAGACTTGCGGTCCCAGCCCGTCATGGCGTCTTCTCGGATGATTTTCTCCTCTGTGTACTGGGGGGTGACGATGGGAGCGGCAAGGATGCTGCGCCCGAACATAAACTCATCGGTCATGTTCCACACCTTCCTGTCGGCTGCGAAGTCACTGAACAGCGGACGCATGTAGCTGTCGTTGTTGCTGGTCACCTGCCAGGCGGTACTATATAAATAAGGTATAAGGCGGTAGCGCAGACGTATCATCTGCTCGATGGCATCATAGACAGGCTCGCCCTTCTTGCCGAACTGCCATATCTCACGCGGAGCATCGGCACCATGACTGCGGAATACGGGACAGAACAGCCCGTACTGCATCCAGCGCACATAGAGTTCCTGGTACTGCGGATTCTTGGGAGCAGAGGCAGGCCCCTGCGTGTTGTATCTGTTGCAGAAGAAGCCGCCGATGTCGGTATTGAAGTTGGGATTGCCCGTCAGCGAGAAGCTCAGTCCGGCCGGCACTTGTTTGCGCAGCATGTCCCACGACGAGGCCACATCGCCGCTCCACATGTTGGAGCCATAGTGCTGCTGACCGGCATAGCTGCTGCGCGTCATGATGAACACTCGTTTATTTGACGATTGGACTATTTCACTATTTGACGATTGACAATTGCGCTGGGCTTCATAGATGCCACGGACTGTTGCCAGGGGGAAGGCATTGCGCTGCGAGCGCCAAGTACCGCCATAGACGGGATGCTCGTAGTCGCTCTCCTTCGGGTCGAAGAAGTCCGGGTCTGTCGAGTCCATCCACCATGCGTCAGTACCATAGTCGTAGAGCGTCTTCAGGTATTTCCAGTAGATGGTGCGGGCCTCGGGATGGAAGGCGTCATAGACCTTGACGCCTGAGGGATAGTCCATGCGAGGCGGCCAGACGTGCGAGATACCGCTCTGGGGCCAGGTGGCAAAAGGCATCAGCATGCCTTTGGCATCAAGCTCGCGGAACTGCTTTGTCATCGGACCGAAGCTGGCCCAGATAGATATCATGAAGTGGGCGTGCTTCTTGTGTACGTTGTCTATCATCTGCCGACCATTGGCAAAGTCCTCAGAGAGGAAGTCCATGGCGTTCCACAGGTAGTTGGAACCCCAATACTGCCAGTCCTGAATGATGCCGTCCAGCGGCACGTTCAGCGCACGATATTGGTCTACGATGCCCTCCGTCTCGCTGGCACTCTTGTAGCGTTCCTTCGACTGCCAGTAGCCGAATGTCCAGAGCGGGAACATCGGCACATCACCCGTCAGGTGGCGCATCTGTGCGATGACACCGTCAGCACTTCCGCCATACATAAAATAGTAGTCTATGCCCTCGCCTGCCTCTGCGTCGAAGGTCATGCCCCCGGCGTTGTCCTCAAAGACGGTCGGCGAATAGTTTTCCCAGTAGAGTCCCCAGCCCTTGATGGACTGCAGCACGTTCTGGAAGTCCTCCAGGTTCGACTGTTCCATGCGCTTCTTCTCGCCACGACGGTTCATCTTGCCGTTCTGGATGGTGCCCAGGCCATAGATGGCTTCGTCCTTGTCGAGGACAAAGGTCTGGCGTACCTCCTTGACGTCACAGCTCTTCTCCCTGAGCAGCACCTTGCCTTTGGCTGTCAGGAACGTCAGGTTACCTTGAGCATCCTGCTTCACGGTCAGTACTGCACTCGACAGGGTGTTGCCCTTACGACTGACTGCCACCTGTTCGGGCTGGGCTGTAACCACGAGTGTCCGGGTAGGCTGTCCCTTGACGACATGAACGATACGGGGTGTCAGAAACTCAATATTCACGTCTTGTGCGAACGAGACCAAGACAACTGCCAACAAGAACGGTAAAATAAGAATTCTTTTCATACAAATAGGGGGTTATCGGTTATTGGAACAGGGGCTAAACGCTTTTTTCGCCACAAAGTTATTCGGCTACAAAGATAGTGATTATTTCGCAAATATCCTCAAAATGTTACATCAAACAAGGAGATTTTTTTTGATTTCTGGTGTTTTTTACAACAAAATAAGTAATTTTGCAGCATTATTCGCTGCCGTTGCTTAGTACTTTGCAATGATGACATCTTATCTGAACATAGAGAACATTGCCCGAAGCGAGAATGGGGTGGAGTATCATCCACTCATTCCTTTCTTGCCTGAGAATGCGAAGATACTGTTTCTTGGCAGTTTCCCGCCACAGCGCAAGCGTTGGTGCATGGACTTCTATTACCCAAACTTCATCAACGACCACTGGCGCATTGAGGGAGAGATATTCTTTGGCGACAGAAACCATTTCGTGGATGTTGCGGGAAAGTGCTTTAAGATTGATGAGATTGTTGCGTTCTGTCGCGAGAAGGGTCTTGCTTTCTTCGATACCTCTACAGCCATTCGTCGTTTACAGGACAATGCCTCAGATAAGTTCCTGGAGGTAGTGGAGCAGACCGATATTCCCGCTCTACTGCAACGACTTCCTCACTGCCGGGCCATCGTCACTACGGGCGAGAAGGCTACCGAGACCATTTGTGCTTCGCTGCATATTCCAGAGGTGCCAAAGGTCAACACTTCCGTTACGATTCCAGATTTGTATAATCAGGATGCTGACCAGATTCTGCTCTATCGTCTGCCTTCCTCGTCACGCGCCTATCCGTTGGCATTTGAGAAGAAGGTGGAGGCGTATAGGAACTGCTTAGCCGAAGTCCTAGAAAAAGAGTTAGATATAGAATTCTGAAGGATCTATCAACCCCGCACGGAGCGCGTATTTCACCACTTCGTGCGCTGTGTTGATGCCCAGTTTGCGGAAGATGTTTTTTCTATGGGTGGTGACGGTATGGACGCTGGAAAACCGTTCGGCGGCAATCTCCTTGGTGGTCTTGCCCTGTGCGATGGCCTTTACAATCTCCATCTCCGTAGTGGTCAAGATGCTGGGCGTCTCCTCTTCCTGCTGTTGGGTGATAATGGTCTCCAACGCCCGTTGACTAAGATAGCGTGTGTGATGGACGACGGCCTTTAAGGCTTCTTTTACCTCACTTAAGGGACCGTCTTTGAACACCACGCTGAACTGGTGGGAAGAGTACACCACACGACGTATGAACTGAGGTGTCAGGTCGTCACTAATGAGAATCCAGTCTGACAAGTTGAATCGTTCGGCAATAATAAGCAGTTGGTCCTCGTCGGCAAAGTCAAATAGCGTGTAGTCAAGCAACACCACAGCACTCTCGTGCTCTTTCAGCAGTGCCACAAGTCCGGCCTTGTCGAATGCACGATATACTTTATTATCGTCTTTCTGAAGAAGACTCTCCAGCGCGAAGCGCGTCAGTTCCTGATTGTCTGCAATAATGTAATTTCTCATATTTGTGCTGGTTTGTTGGGTGCAAAGATACTACTTTTGGAAAAAATAGCCAAATTTCAACCAAACTTTCGTGGTCACTGATTTCACCTAAATATATAAAATGGGGCAAAAATGAAGGAATTACGGAAATTCTTCGTAACTTTGCAGGCGAAATGGTCTGTTTGGCATCATATTTCCCCATCACCAGCCCGACGCTGATATTCTTCGTCGTGCTGCTCATCATCCTGGTTGCACCTATCATCATGGGCAAACTGCGCATTCCCCACATCATCGGCATGGTACTGGCGGGTGTGCTCGTGGGACGCTATGGACTGAACATCTTGGAGCGCGACTCGTCGTTCGAACTGTTCGGCAAGGTAGGACTGCTTTACATTATGTTCCTGGCCGGTCTGGAGATGGACCATGAGAGCATCAAGCGCAACTCAAGGCGTATTCTGCTGTTTGGCATGCTGACATGCTTCGTGCCGCTGCTGCTGACGTATCTGATGTCAATGTGGCTGTTAGGTTACTCGCCGACAGCCTCGTTCCTGCTGGGATGCATCATGGCATCGAACACGCTCATCGCCTACCCCATCATCTCGCGCTACGGACTGCAGCGAGACTCCAGCGTCATGCTTAGCGTAGGCTCCAGCATGCTGTCGCTGTTCATGGCACTGATGATGCTGGCAGCACTGGCAGCATCCTACGGTGAAGATGCCGGCATCACCTTCTGGATGCTGTTCCTGGTGAAGTTCATCGCTTTCTTCGCCCTGTTGATGGTGGTCATCCCCAAACTGGTACGCTATTTCCTCCGACGCTATTCCGATGCCATCATGCAGTTCATCTTCGTACTGGCAGTCATGTTCCTGTCGTCAGCCCTGTCTGAAGCCATCGGCGTGGAGGGCATCGTAGGAGCCTTCCTCTCCGGACTTATCTTAAACAGGTATATCCCGCACGTGTCGCCACTGATGAACCGTATTGAGTTCATCGGCAATGCCATCTTCATACCCTATTTCCTGATTGGCGTAGGCATGCTCATCAATGTCGGCACACTCTTCGAGGGACCACACATGCTATGGATTGTGGGCCTCATAGCCTTCTTCGGCACCTTTGGCAAAGCGCTGGCGGCCTATCTGTCCAGCCTCCTGTTCCGACTGCCCAAGGCCGCCGGCCACATGATGTTCGGCCTGACCTGTGCCCATGCCGCAGGAGCCATCGCCATGGTGATGGTGGGCATGCGACTGGAGGTCAGTCCTGGACACTATTTAGTGAACGACGAGATACTGAACGGTGTCGTCATCATGATACTCATCACATGCATCATCTCGACGCTGATGACGGAGCACGCCGCCCAGCAGATTGTGCTGGCCCAGCAGACTGTTGTCAGCGGTTTTGCCGCTGACTCCCATCACAACGACGAGAAAATCCTGCTATGCGTAAAATACCCGGACATCGCCCCACAGCTGCTGGAACTGTCGATGATGATGCGCAACGAGAAGCTGAACCGCGGACTGGTGGCGCTGAACGTGGTGTACGATGACAACCTCTCCGCCAAGCATCGCGAGGAGGGCATACGCCTGCTGGAACAGCTACAGCGACGGGCAGCGGCAGCCGACATACAAATGCAGACACAGGTGCGACTGGCCACCAACATCGCCAATGGCATCAAGCACGCCTTCCGCGAGTTCGGTGCTTCGGAAATCATCATGGGTATGCACGTGCATACAGACATCAGCCCGAAGTTCTGGGGCGAGTTCATCCAGAGCCTCTACAACGGTCTGAACCGCCAGATAGTGCTGACCCGTTTCGTACAGCCACTCAACACCCTGCGGCGCATACAGGTGGCGGTGCCGTCAAGGGCGGAATTCGAGCCGGGCTTCCACCGCTGGCTCGAACGGCTGGCACGCATGGCGGGCAATCTGGACTGCCGCATCCAGTTCCACGGACGTAACGAGTCGCTGGAACTCATCCGCGAATACATCAACAACCGGCACCCCAGTGTCCGGGCCGAATACACCTATATGGCTCACTGGAACGAGCTGCCCCGGCTGGCCGGCAATATCAACGACGACCACATGTTTGTCGTCATCACCGCCCGTAAGGGTACCATTTCCTATAAGAACGCCCTCGAGCGGCTGCCTAACGAACTCATGCAGCACTTCTCGGGCAAGAACCTCATGATTATCTTCCCCGACCAGCACGGCGATGCCAAGGAGGAGAGCATGACATTCACCGCCGCCCAGCACCAGGAGGAGAGCAGCATCTACGACAGCATCTCACGCTGGATAAACCGGTATCGTTCCCACTAACCCACACCCCACAACACCCACTAACTCCCACACCCCCCACCCATGATCGACATCAAAGGCATCAAGAAGAGCTTCGGCTCGTTGGAAGTACTCAAAGGCATCGACCTCACCATCCAAAAAGGCGAAATCGTCAGCATCGTCGGACCCAGCGGAGCCGGCAAGACCACCCTGCTACAGATTATCGGCACCCTCGACCGCCCCGACGCCGGTTCAGTCTGTGTCGATGCCATCGACACAACCACCCTCTCCCGGAAAGCCCTCTCCGACTTCCGCAACCGCCATATCGGCTTCGTTTTCCAGTTCCACCAGCTGCTGCCGGAATTTACGGCCCTGGAAAACATCATGATTCCCGCCTATATTGCAGGCACCTCCAACAAGGCTGCCCGCCAGCGTGCTGAGGAACTGCTGCAGTTTATGAACCTCAGCGACCGCGCCAACCACAAGCCCAACGAGCTGTCTGGTGGCGAAAAGCAGCGCGTCGCCGTGGCACGTGCCTTGGTCAACAACCCCGCCGTCATCCTGGCCGACGAACCCAGCGGCTCCCTGGACACCAAAAACAAGGAAGAGCTGCACCAGCTCTTCTTCGACCTGCGCGACCAGTTCGGCCAGACCTTTGTCATCGTCACCCACGACGAGCAACTGGCCCACATCACCGACCGCACCATCCAAATGCGCGACGGCCTCCTCGTGCCATCCGAGGATGCCGCTGTATGATAACTAGTATTACGCCAGTTCGGGATAAGAAGTTCTAAAACAGCATAAGTTGCTTGGTGTTTTCA